>Ga0308418_1000022_pt1 | contig 125207 bp, 117 predicted proteins | sample HotsprSampleR4cd_FD_203517 | JGI IMG/M metagenome (GOLD analysis project Ga0308418, IMG submission 203517) | Hot spring phototrophic mat microbial communities from Mushroom Spring, Yellowstone National Park, Wyoming, United States - 20090729_R4cd ... | reverse complement strand
GTTTGTTCTCCTTTGTTTTCTTTTGTTAGCGTGATTCGGGCGCTGCTGTGGCGATTCTTGACCCTCCGACCGCATCTATGCCCAGTTTTTATCAGGTAAAGTTATAGCTTTTTGCAGAGGACTCATTTTTTAAACAACAACGCGTTTGTTCAGGAGGATTCTATGAACCCAGAGAACCAAACCGAGTGGCAAGGAGAGGCAAAGTGCTATCAGGCTCCTCATATAGTTTTGGAGCTGGAACTGGAAGCTCAAGCCGGTTCAACCCTGTCTCTGCCAGATTTGGAAGAAGAGATTAACGAAGCTCCATAGATGAGAGAATCCGCATTCGCTTGCCGCCCAGTCCTAGAGGCTCTGCGCTCTAAATGGGACGCTCCCCTGCCACAGGGGAAATCAATTTGAAGGATTGCTTGTTCGGTTCTACTCGACTCGTGGAGATCACAGGAGCTGACCGTTGAGGTTTGCATCCTCAACGGTCAGTGTTGATTATAAATGCCTAATCGCTTGTCATAATGAAAAGCGGTTGCAGTTGGAAGGATTTGTATTTGGGGCGCAAGCGGTCGGTGTTGTAAAATCGCTCCACATCGACCAGCTTTTTCTTGCTGGTAACCACCTCGATCGGCACATTATCGTACCGCCCGTCCTTCAGCACCACCAGCCGCCCGTGAATGCGGTTCAGCACCAGATCCAGCGCAAGATTACCGTACGCCATGGGAACGATGGAGTCAATCGCATCCGGATCGCCGGCGCGCACCAGATAGGCCAGCCTTTGGTTTAGCACGTCCACGGTTTTTCCATTGTTATATTTAGGGGAAAGTTCTTTGAGCTTGACTGCGACCAGATCGCCAATGCCACCGAGTTTCTTATGCCCGTAGGCATCGGTGGTCAGGTCTTCGAAGACCATTTCTCCGCCTTCAAACATGGCGCCCTCGGAAACCAGCACAACTGCATAGTGACTGGGATTCTCGCGCCGATCCTGGCTGAGCAATTCGGTCAGGCGTTCGATGCTGAATTTGTATTCGGGAATCACACAGCGATTGGCAGCGCCGGCCATGGTGGGTAACATCGAAGTAAAGCCCGCATAGCGACCGAACACTTCCAGGACGAGGAAACGTTCATGCGAACCGGCAACGGTGCGCAGGCTATTGGCAAGCTGGATGGTGCGGGTAACGCAGGTGCTGAAGCCAATACAATAATCGGTGCCGGGAACATCATTGTCCATCGTCTTGGGAATGGCGATGATTTTGACCCCTTCGCTATACAAGCGCACCGCGTAGCTCAAAGTATCATCCCCGCCAATGGGGATGAGGTAGTCGATGCCCAAAAACTCCAGATTTTTCAGGACTTCCGGGGTCAGATCGTTTTTCTCTTCAGGGTATTGATCTTTCAGATGTTCAGGAACGTTATCCTTGCTTACCTTGGCCGGGTTGGTGCGCGAGGAATGCAAGAACGTGCCGCCAGTGCGTCCGACTCGGTTGACGATGTCCTCGTTGAGCTCCAGATAACACTCGCTGTTATCCGCTTTTGGGTCGCGGATGATATCCACCAACCCTGCCCAGCCGCGGCGGATGCCGATCACGCGGTATCCTTCATCGATGGCGCGGATAGTTACGGCGCGGATGGCCGGGTTCAGTCCTGGCACGTCACCGCCGCCGGTGAGGATGCCAATGACACCTTTAGTTTTTTGGATTGTAACCATACTTCAACCTCCATGATCAATGCCTCCTTCCTGAATTTAGACTGCTTTGAGAACCATCTAAGGAGGCTGGAACTCCATTGGATTATCCGGGAATCGGACAGATTATAGCATCATTTTTTCTCAAGAGCGCGATGGGTCGTAACCTTATCGATGCTCCACACCAGCAGAAATCCACTTATCATAAGAAATAGAGCCAAGCCGTCATAGAGCGTGAGGGTTTGGGGCAGGATCAGTGTAGTAAGGGTTGAGCCCTCACTAAGCGCTGCCTGCCATGGCCACACTTTGCGCAACGAACCGATCATTAGCCCGGTCAGGGCGGCAATGGTCGGATCATGAAAGCGGGCAATCAGCCAACGCAACAAGCGTGAGAAGCTAAGTAATCCGATCACACAGCCGGCGCCAAAGGTGAGAATGATGATTAAATCGAGACGGATCAGGGCGCCGAGGATATATCGATATTTACCCAGTAAGACCAGAATAAAAGCTCCGGAGATGCCGGGCAAGATCATGGCGCAGATGGCAATCGCCCCACTTAAGAAAATAAGCAGCGGGGTATGAGGTGTTTCCAAAGGCAGAAGACCGACAAAATAAAACGTCAATGCAGCAGCCATCAACAGGATGAAGACCAACAAAGGAGACCAGTGAAAGACCCGTTTCCGAACCACAGAGACGGAGGCTAGAACCAGACCAAAGAAGAATGCCCACACCAGCTCCGGATGTTCTGCTAGTGCCCAATGAATGGGGCGAGAGAGGGTGAGAATAGCCGTAGCGATTCCAAGCCCAAGCGAAGCGAGGAATTGCCAGGGGAAGCTGCGAAAAGCCTCTCTCCAACGCAAAGACCAGAGCAGGCGAAGGAAGTCGAGGTTGATCGCATGGAGCGCATCCAGGAGATGATGATATATGCCGAGAATGAAGGCCATTGTTCCACCCGAGACCCCTGGGACAAGGTCGGCTGCGCCCATGCAGAAACCCCGTGCAAAGTTATAAAGATGTTCTTTAGCAGTTTGAGGCATTGAAGCTTGAGTCATGCCAGCAAGTATATCGAACTCCGCCTGCTTCGACAAGGTGTAAGAGACACCCCAATTCATCAACCATTGCTGGCGGTGCAAGGCTTTGGGTAGCCCAATTTTCCGTTCCTAACTGAGCTGTAAGGTTTATAAATTGACGCTCATCGGGCTTGACTGTATAATCAACGGGAGAATGATTTGCCGAGTGTAACGGATGCGGTAAAAATGGCGTTAAAAGGCAACCTGCGCGATTTTAGCTTAACTCAATTGCTGAATTTGATCCATTTAGCGAAGAAAAGTGGGACATTATTTTTAGAGGACTCAAAGAGCAAAGCCTGGCTCGCTTTTCGCGAGGGGAAATTAGCGTATGCAAAGTATGGCGATGAAGATAACAGCCTGGCTGCTATTCTTTATAATGCCCGCAAGTTGAATGCCAATCAGTTTCGCGCCATTCAAGAGCGCGGCAATTCTATGAACGATAAAGAACTGGGTTTGCTGCTGGTCAACGCCGGTTATGTCTCTCAGCAAGAAGTGTTGGCAAGTTTGCAAGACTATCTGATGACGATTGTGCAGCGGCTCTATTCCTGGATGGAGGGAGTGTTTTATTTCGATAGCGATCGGTTGCCCCCCTCCGATAAAATTAATCTCCGCTTAAATTTGGAAAACCTGATTATCGAAGGAGCGAGACGACTCAAAGAAGTCGAACAGTTACAAGATGAAATCCCTAGCTTAGATATAGCCTTAAAATTCCGTGATCGACCGGATGCGAATGTGCGCGACCTGCGCCTGAGCAAAGAAGAATGGCGGGTTGTCTCATTCATCAATCCAAAGAACAGCTTAAAGCAGATAGCTCAGGCTTTGAAAATGAACGATATTGAAATTCGGCGGGTAGCTTATGGTCTGGTTCAGGCAGGGGTGGTTGAGATGGTGCGGCCTGAAAAGACTCTACCCAGGCCGATTACCCCTGGCATCCCGAATACCACCCCTCAAGAGCAAGCCTCGCTGGTACGGCGCATTATCCAGCGCATTCGCTCGCTCTAACTCCTATTTGAGGATGGACACCCATGCAAACAGTCAAAATGGTGGTCACGGGACCCTTCAACGCAGGAAAGACAGCCTTTATTAGAACGGTCAGCGAAATTGATGTGGTCTCGACAGAGCGCAAAATCACCAAAGAGTCTGAAAAAGTTAAAGCTACCACCACCGTTGCAATGGATTTTGGTCGCATTACCATTGATGAAGACCTGGTTTTATATTTATTCGGCACACCCGGGCAGCGTCGTTTTGACTTTATGTGGGAAATCCTTTCCGAAGGGATGTTGGGGTTTATCGTCATGGTCGATAGTTGTCGGCCGGAAACCTTTCGCGAAGCACGGAGTATTCTTGAAACCTTCCGCGCTTATGCTCCAACCCCGTATATTGTTGCCGCAAATAAGCAAGACCTCAAAGATGCCTGGGACTTGGAGGATATGCGCATCGCTCTGAGGTTGGATTCCACAGTGAAAATCCTGCCTTGTGTCGCGACAGATAAGGAATCGGTTAAGACCATCTTGCTCGAGTTGCTCTATCAGATCCTGCAGGAGATGGAAGATGGGGCAACCTAGCCGTTAACGGAGCGGGTGGCGTGTCTTCGATAACCACCGATCAGGGAATCTTGCACTATGAAGTATTTGGGCGGGGAAAGCCGGTGATCCTGTTGCACGGCTGGTTGGGGTCTTGGGGCTTGTGGCAAGAGACCATGACCTTTCTCGGCCGCTCTTTTCGCACCTATGCCATGGATTTTTGGGGCTTTGGCGAGTCGGGAAAGAAACGAGATACCTACCGCGTGACCGATTTTGTCAGTATGGTAGACCAGTTTATGGAACAACTTGGTATCCAGAAAGCACCGCTGGTCGGGCACAGCATGGGGGGAACGGTCAGTTTGATGACTGCGATCCAGTTTCCCCACCGTGTTGAAAAGGTTACCGTCATTGGCTCGCCTATTGTGGGTTCTTCTCTCTCCTGGCTGTTGAAATTATTTAGCCGTCGCCCCATTGCCTATCTCACCCATCACAATTTGTGGGCATTGCGGCTTGGATTTCGCATTTTGGCGCCCTTGTATTCCCGCGATCCGAACTGGCCGCAGATGATGAACCGTGACCTCTCTCAGACTACCCTGGAATCATTCTTAATCAGCATTGCATCTTTGCGGGAGACCGACCTGCGTCCTGAACTCCCCCAAATTCGGGTTCCGGTTATGGGCATGTACGGTGACCGCGATATTGTGGTCGACCCCAAACAGTGGCAACCGTTACAAGCTGGCGTCCCACACGCCCGCGTTGAACGATTTCCGACTGCCGGGCATTTCATTATGTTGGATGAGCCTTCAGACTTTCGCGCTCGCTTAATGGATTTTCTGGTAAGCGATGACTTCTTTCCCGCCTGACGCAACCGCTTCTGGGGTTTGCGCCAATTTCCTGGCGCGTACGATCTTAGCCTCCCTGCACGAGACGTTGGGAGAAGCCTCCTATCTCATTCTCCTAAGGCAAAGTGGTTTGGAGGAGAGTCCGCTTTGGGTTTTATCGGATGATTCTGCAAGACAGTTTCCGTTCAGTAAACTGGGGGATTTCTTTGCTGCCCTTGAAAAGATGGGCGGCGAGACCGTCCATCAGGGTTTATTGCAGCGCAGTGGACGAGCCTGGTTCCTTAACCTCCAACGTCGTTCTTCACCTTCCTTAGGGATTTTCACAACCCAGGTTCTAACCTTGCCAAAGAGGTTAAAGGTAAAACGCTGTGGAGAAATTCTGGCGGAATACTTTCATCGTTATATGGGGGTTGGTTTCATGGTAGAGTCAGCGCCGCAGATGTTGCAGTGGGGCTTTGAGTTTCCTTATCCAGAGCATCGTTCCCTCATCGGCAAGAGCCTGGCAAATCTCTGGTTGGGCTTTTGGGGCGAGTTGCTCTATACTTTATCGGGAGGGAAATACCATTTATTGCAACTGACCGCCGATCTTGATGGGAATCAGCCCAGGTGGATACTTCACATCCCGTTTCTGCCCTTTGAAGGATGAGGCAGAGATGTTGAAGATCATTGTAGAAGACCCCCGTCACGTGGTTCCGTTCAATGAGCGCGCCCGTGACCTGCGCATTCAAAATAAGCCCTTGTGGCTGCACCAACGCGATGTATTGGCGCCTTACACCCATCAAGAACTAGTCGTTCCGTATGGCTCTCCCTTGCCTCAGGTACGCCAAGCCTGTATCGTTTATCGGGATCATTTGTTTTTCGATTCATTTTACCTGCAGGCATTTCTGGAGCAAGCGCAAAAGCGAAATCATGCCAGTCGAGCGGCGTTTAACTTGCAAGATGCCGCCTTTCGGGAACATGCTTTACCCCTGGCTACTTCGTACACGATCCAGGGGGACTTATATCTGGCGGATCTGTGGTATTTTCCTCATGGCATTGAGGCGGACATCGAACCTCTGGTGATCGATTTACAAGCCAAAGAGGTGGGCTACTATCATGTACCGACCTACATGGCAACAGATAGCGGAGATTTGGTCTTTCAGGTGCCGCGCCGGGCTTTGCTCGCCATTGATTCGTGGGTGCATGTCTTTATTGCCGATGTTGTCTTTGGCGTTTTTGCGCGCGGGGTGCGCTTTGAAGACCGCCTGGCAAGTGATCCGTGGTTCAAGTTGAGCATTCTCGCTCAAGCCATGTATGAGGGGAAGCAGGTATTGGAATGCTCCAAACTGGTGCGGGTTGGCCGCAATTGTGTGATCGATCCTCATGCCATCATCCATGGGCCGACGACGATTGGCGACAACGTCACCATTAATGCCGGCGCAGTGATTGAAAATTGTATTATCGGTGACAATGTCAATATCTCTCAAGACTGTCAGTTAATGCTATCGGTGGTAGGCGATGGCTCTTTTTTGCCTTTCCGGGCAGCTTTGTTTATGACCACGCTGATGGATAACAGCATGGTAGCGCAAAATGCCTGTCTGCAGATGTGCGTAGTGGGTAGGAATACCTTCATTGGCGCGGGGAACACCTTTACCGACTACAATCTCTTGCCAGTTCCGATTCGGGCGCGAGATGGTAATCAACAGCTAAGGGATGCCAATCGGCCTGTGCTGGGAGGTTGTGTGGGGCACAACTGCCGCATTGGGGCAGGAATGATCATTTTTCCGGCCCGGACCATTGAGTCGGATGTGGTGTTGTTTGCCTCTGCTGAGAGGCGGGTGATCGATCACGATATTCGCTATGAGGAAAGTGATCATCTAAAACTGCCTTTTCAAAACCTGCATCCCCGTTTATACCCCCGCCTGGGTGAGACGATGCTCGAAACATGGTAATCGAAAACCGCTGAGCCGAATCCTAACAAAATTGTCGATACGCAAAATGACAGGCAATTGTTGCCAGAAGGGCAAGAATGACGTAAGATTAAGAAACGATGACCCTGTTCAATATTTTAGTTGGCGAATTTGGAGGCCGAAATGGGAAAAGCGCGTTTGTTGATTGTCGAAGATGATAACGACATCGCAACCATGCTACGGCTTTATTTCGCTTCGCAAGGATACGAAGTGGATATTGCCGGCCGCGGCAGCGAGGCGTTGGAGAAAACCAGACAAAGCATGCCTCATTTGATTATTTTGGACATTATGTTGCCCGACTTTGATGGCTTTGAGGTGTGCCGAACCTTGCGGACGCATACCCGAACCAGCCATGTGCCGATCATTTTCTTGACCCAGAAAGATGAACGCAGCGATAAATTGCAGGGTTTGGAACTTGGCGCAGATGATTATATTACCAAGCCTTTTGACATCGAGGAGCTAAAATTACGCGTTCAGCGGGCAATTTCGCGGGCTGAGCAACAGAGTTTGACCGATCCACGTTCGGGTTTGCCCTCCGGGCGGCTCATTGAAGAGCAATTGCGCCGCATTATTCAAAGCGATGGATGGGCATTGATGGATGTGCGCATTAACGCCTTCAGCGCCTTCACCGATGCCTACGGATTCGTGGCCGGGGATGATGTCTTACGCTTTACAGCCATGCTACTTAATGAAATTGTCAATCAATTGGGCACGCCCGAAGATTTCATCGGGCATGTGGGCGGCAGCAATTTTATTCTGATCACTACCCAGGATCGAGCGGAGGCAATTCGGAAGACCCTCAAGGAACGGTTTGCCCAGGAAGTGCTTGCTCATTACAATTTTCTTGATCGCGAGCAAGGCTATTTGCTGGTTACCGATGATAGTGGGCGTACGGTGAAAGTGCCCTTGATGACCCTGGCGGTGGGCTTGATTTCTCCCAAGGATCATACCTTTACCGACATCCGCGAGATCACGGAATTAGCTGCGGAAGCCCGACGGGTCGACGCAATGACGTAAACAAACAAGGATGATGGGGAATTCAGAACCGCTGGTAGGTTGGGTTGGTTTGCTGCTTGGCGTCGTTTTGACGCTGAGCGCGGTGTGGTTTTTCGCCTTTCGCAGGAAAAACAAATCGCTTCTTCCCTCTTCTGCTCAATTCCCCCTCACCCTCGACCTGACCGCCCACTCCGAAGCGGTTATCCTGGTTTCCCGCGGCGGGAAAATTGAATATGTTAATCAAACAGCCAGGGAACTCTTCCGCCTGGGGGAGAGCCAACCCAATTTGGAAGGTCTGGCGCGCCGGGTAACCCCTGCCGATTCATTCCTCTCGCTGTGCGCGGCCGAGGGACGAACGCGGTTTACCATCGATGGGCGGTTGATCGATGGAACTTCTTTTCGCATTCCATATGCAAGCGGTTGGGCGACGCTGGTTTCCTTACACCGTTCTCAACTGGTCTCTGCGAATGAAGGACAAAATCCGAATGCAAAAGGGGCGGGTTCGCAAGGACTGGGTGCTTTTGTCGAAGTCATCCAGTCGATGACTTCTATCCAGGATGTATCTACCACGCTTCTGACAATCCTGCAAAGCATTGGGCGTATCCTTCCCTTCGATACCTCTCTGATTGCCCTGTGGGATGAAGAGCAACAAGCGCTGATTCCTTATTACTGGAGGACCCAGGGCAACCAGTTTGCCCTTGAGCAAGGTGAACCCATCTCTGCCTCGTACCAGTTGCAACATACCCTCCATCTGTTCAGACGAGAAGCTATTTTATGGCGCAATTCTCAAGTTGAAGCATTACAGGTGCTGTTTTCTCCAACGCAGGGAGTAGAGACTTTCCATTCCTTCTTGAGCGTTCCGTTATGGGCAGGCAATGATTACCGTGGTGTGTTGATTCTGGCATCTTTGATGCCCGAAGCCTACTCCGAAGAAGACCTAGAAACTCTCAAGTGGATTGCTGATGTGGCCGGCAATTCCCTGCGCAATGCGCGCATCTATGAAAATCAACAGAAAAGGTTAATCGAATTAACCAGCCTGGTACAGCTTTCACAAGCCGTCAATGCCTTGAGCGATCCGCAAGACCTGTTTGCTCATTTGTTGGAGGGTTTTGCGCCCCTGTTGGATGTGCGGGTGCTGGGGTTTTTGCTGTATGATGAAAACCGTCATATTCTCGAAGCTCAGTCTCCTTTCATCGGTATTCCTGCAAACGCTCTGGAATTTGCGCGCTTTTCCATTCGCCAGGGTAGCGAAACCGAGCAATGGATTCGGCGGCGCGAGGTCTATGTTTCCGATGATGTCTCTCAAGATCAGGAGCTGGCAGCCTTAGAATTTAACTATTTTGCGCAAGCGGTTGGCATTCGGCAGCTTGCCTTACAACCGTTGCAGTTAGGGGGACGGTTTTTGGGATTTCTGCTAGCGGCCGACAAAAACAATGGAGAACTTTTCCAAGCGGATGACCTGCGCGTTTTATCGCTGATGGCGGTTCAAACGACTTCCCTGGTGGACAACGTCAACTTAATGATCCAGGCACGCCGCCGGGCGTTGGTCGCCGAAACTTTGCGGCGCATTACAAACCTAACCAATTCTTCGGCAACGCTGGATGAGATCATCCAATACTGCGTCTTAGATTTAGCTCGTCTGTTGGGGTGTGATGTCTCGGCTTTGTTCTTATTCGATGAAGCCAAAGGAGAGCTATCCTTGCATCAGGCTTCAACGTATGGGATCGATCCCCAGATTGCCAGCCTGATGAAGCGCATTTCGGTTGACGACCCCAGGTTTCAAAGCACGGTCACTGCCCGCCAGATGCCTCTTTTGAGCGGCAATAGCCTGGAAGACTCCACCGTTTTGGCGATTTACAATGAGTGGGTAGGGCCATTGCAATTAGATTCCGTCCTGACCGTACCCCTGGTGGTGCGCGAGCGCAGCCTAGGGGAATGGATGTTTGGCAGCCGTAAGCCCGATTTCTTCAGTCAAGTTGACCTACAAACAGTTTCCACCGCTGCCAGCCAGTTGGCAAGCGCCATCGAGCGGGTGGAGATTTATTCTCAAACCGATGAGAGCTTGCGCCGGCGGGTTAATCAATTGGTGGCGCTAACCCGCATCAGTCGCGAATTGAACAGCACCCAAGATCTGGATTATTTGATCGAGCGCGTTTACGATGAAGCGCTCAGCACAACCCGAGCAGATTGCGGCACGATTCTGCTTTTTGCTTTTGGAGAACCGCTTTATCCCTATGCGGCCGATCCACGGGTGATTTTTTATCTGGGAGAAGCTCCCCCGCCTCAATTGCGCCCCGAAGAACGGTGGGTGTTGCAAAACGGCGAAAGTTTTGTCGTAGGAGATTATCAAAACCTCCAGCCCGATGCGTTGCCTTTGGGAGGGAGAACTGGAGAAGAGAGCTTGCCACTCGAGCCTCCTCACACTGGCATCCGCTCGGCGCTCATTGTGCCGATTGTCTATCAGGATCAAGTAGTGGGCTTGATTCATCTCCATGCCACCCAACCGCATGCCTTTGACAGTACTGCGCAAGAGATCGCCGAATCGCTGGCGATTCAGGCTGCCATTGCCATCGGAAACGCCCAACGGTATCAAGATGAAGTCCGCCGCCGAGAGTTGCTCACCCAACGGGTGGATACTTTAGCAAAGATCTTTGAGGTTGTGCAATCTATTCAATTGGATTTGCCACTGGAGCAAGCCCTTGAAAATATCGCTTATGCGATCCGATCGATCACTTCATTTCAAACCATCAATGTCTGGATCCTGGATATGGAAAGTCCTGCCTTATTGCCGATTGTGCACCTTGGTCTGGATAAAGCAGAGCAGGAACGTTTTGAGAAAAGTCGGCCGCTTTGGGCAGAGCTCCAGCCCATCTTAGACGATGCCTTTCGGATCGGAAAAGCCTACTTCATCCCGCTTGAATGTCAGATTAGGGCGGAAGATGCCGTTTTTCCTCAACTCCTGCCATGCGGAGAACCGGGAACGCTCCAAACCAAATATGTTTCCTGGCAGGCAGGGGATCTCTTCTTGCTTCCGCTGTTTAATGCCAGTGGACAGGCCGTAGGGGTGATCCAGATGGACAAACCCCGCGACCATCTGCGTCCCGATCGCTCAATTTCGACTTCCCTGGAGATCATCGCCATTCAAGCGACCCTGATCATTGAAAGTCATCTGCGACTTGGCCAGCTCCAGAAAAAAGTAGCAGAACTCACCGACGAACTGGAACAAGCCCGTCAAATCGGCTTGACTTTGCGTTCCCAATTAATGGAGCAAGTGCAAACCGAATTGATGCAGGATAGTCAGGTTGAACGCTATCGTTTGTTGGGAAGTCGCATTCAAACCCTGTTACAGATGGGCAGTGAATTGATGGCATATTCCGATCGGTATGAATTGTTGCGGTCGGTTGGAAAAGCTTTTGTGGAGAAATTAGATTACCAGACCGTGATCCTTGCCGAAGCAGGTTCTGGGGGTGTACGCCTGATCGATGCCCTGGGTGAATTCGAAGAAGGGGTAACGATCGAACCGTTGCTTGGTCAACGCAACCCGCTCTTATCCTGCCTGCGCAATCGTCAAATTGAGCTGGTCGCTTCACTTGTCGAAGAAGGTCGCTGGCAGGATTCGCCCTTGCTCCATGCGCTCAATACGCAAGGGTTTATCTGCTTACCCATTCTGCCCCAAAATGCTCCTGAAGCCGTGCTTTTAGCGATCTCCCAAAAACCCTTGTTGCCTTTTTTGGATGAAGACATTCAGATGTTTGATCTGTTCTTACGTCAGGTCGCGCTTGCCCTTCAACATCTCAACCTGATGAAAGAAATCGAGCATCGTTTTCAGGAGGTCAATTTCTTGTTGGATTTCAGTCGGCAATTAAGCAGTCTGGAACCAACTCATATTGTGGAAACCCTGCTGCAGGCGCTACTTCATCAGATACCGATGGCAGAGGCGGGAATGATCGCCGTCTGGGACGCGCTTCAAGAATCGTTGATCCCCCAGGCTGTTTTGGGTTATTCAGATAACGACGCCATGCGCAGGATTAAGTATGCCCCAAGGGCTTCCCTGGTCGGGAAAGCGTTCAGTAGTGGGGAGGCGGTGCTCATTAAGGACCTTGATTTTGCTCAGCACTATCAGCTTTCGGTGAACGATTTGTCCGCCTACCGCAAAGGCACCAACGGACGTCTGCCCATTTCCTGCCTGGTAGTGCCGCTAAAAGGTTCTGCGCAACTGTCCCCGATTGGGGTATTGGTGCTGGATAATTTCCGCTTTCCATCGGCTTTTAGCCGTGAAGATCTGGCTCTGGCAACTTCCCTGTGTCAACAGGCTGCGTTGCATTTGGAAAACTCACGCCTGTTCCAGGCCTCCCGCCAGAGGGCAAGCCAGCTTCAAGCCCTCACCGATGTCTCGGCGATGATCACCGCAACATTAGAGCCAGGCGAACTGGTTGCTTCGTTGCTAGATGAGCTGGCAACCATTGTGCAGTACGACACAGGCACCTTATGGTTGCGGGAAGGTGAGCACATGGTCGTCGCAGCCGCCCGTGGCTTTTCGGATCGAGAACAGCGCGTTGGCCTGGCGGTTGCCATTGAAGATAGCCGCTTGCTGGCAGAAATGATCCACACTGCTCAACCGATTGTTGTCTCCAATACTTTGTTTGACCCCCGTTTCCCGAAATTTGGCGAACAGCCGCCCACCTCTTGGTTAGGCTTACCCTTAGCGGTGGGTGGCAAAGTTTTAGGGGTGATTGCTTTGGAGAGTCGGGAGATCGGCGTTTTCAGTGCCGAAACGGTGCAAATAGCCACCACTTTTGCTTCTCAGGCAGCGGTTTCTCTGGAAAATGCTCGCCTGTTCCAGGAAAGCCTGACCCGCACGGCTGAATTGAGCGAACGAACCCAGCGGCTGGCAATGCTGAATCGCCTCTCGCAGGAATTCAGCCGAACGCTCGATCCGCTTCAAATTGTTCAGCTTACCGTAGAAGAGGTGCAACAAATAACAGCCGCCGATGGGGTGATGGTCGTCCTGTTCGATGCTGCTGAACTCCCCTCGATCGTTGCCGAACAACCGCATCAAGAGACGGATTACCCGCTCTCCATTGCAGATGTACCCCTGTTTCATCGCTTGCGCGAAAGCCTGGGTACATTCTTCACCGAAAATGTGATGCAGGAAGAGGATTTGGAGGCCTTGAAGGAGATTTTTGAGCGACGGCAAATCCGCTCCCTGCTTGCCTTACCTCTGGCGACTGCCGAAACGCTGCACGGGGTGGTTTTGATCACCTCCCAGTCTGCTGAGCGAATTGCACCCGAAAAAGTGGAACTGGCGCGCACGGTGATCAATCAAGCCGCGGTGGCGCTGCAGAACGCCCGTTTGTACGCCGAAACGCGCCGCTTGACCGAAGACCTCGAAAAGCGTGTTCAGGAACGCACCGTACAACTGGCATCCGAACATCAGCGCACCCAAATCTTATTGCGCATCGCTACTGAATTAACGGCCAGTTTGGATTTGGAACATGTCCTCAATCAGGTGTTGCCGGTTTTGAACGAATTGGTCGATGCCGAACAAATCGCTGTCATGGTCTTGCGCTCTGACTCACCCAAACTGTATCATCTGGCTTCTTTGGGTTACGCGCCCGGGCCGCCTTTGGGGGGGAAGCCCTCTCCTTTCGCGGTCGACGAAGGGTTAGCCGGCTGGGTTATCAAACACCGTCAACCAGCCCTGATCGCCGATGTACGCCAGGACCCGCGGTGGATTCAATTGCCAGATCAGCCGGGCGACCATCGCAGTGCCATCGCCGTGCCGATGATGGTCGGAGAAGAACCGCTGGGAGCTTTGCTCTTTTACCATCGCCAGCCAAATCACTTTACGGCTGAGCAACTTGACCTGATTCTAGCTGCGGCCAATCAGATGGCGATTGCTGTAAACAACGCTGAACTCTACCGCCTGATCCGCGATCAGGCAGAGGATCTGGGAGCCATGCTTCGCAGTCAGCAAATTGAAACCAGCCGTTCGAAAGCGATCCTGGAAGCGGTTGCCGATGGGGTTTTGGTGACCGATGCCATGGGGAAAATCACTTTGTTTAACGCCTCGGCTGAACGCATCCTGAATCTCTCGCGCCAGGAAGTGATTGGCAAGAATCTCGATCAGTTCAGCGGACTTTTTGGCCGCGCCGCCACCATGTGGACGCAAACTATCAAAACCTGGTCCCGTCAGCCCGATTCTTATACCTCTCAAGAGGTCTATTCTGAACAGATCGAATTGGATAATGGAAGAGTCGTTGCGGTGAATCTGGCGCCGGTGTTCTTGCGCAACGATTTTCTCGGCACGGTTTCGGTATTTCGCGACATCACCCATCAGGTCGAAGTCGATCGTCTGAAATCCGAGTTTGTCGCTACGGTAAGTCATGAGTTGCGCACCCCGATGACTTCGATAAAGGGGTATGTGGAGATTCTGTTGATGGGAGCGGCTGGCGCTTTAAGCGAGCAGCAAACCCGCTTTTTGGAGATTATCCGCAGCAATACCGAGCGGTTGGCAGCTCTGGTCAATGACTTGCTGGATATCTCGCGCATCGAAGCCGGCAAGGTTGGTCTGAGCTTGCAACCGTTGAGTGTGATTGATCTGGCGAAACAATCCTTAGCTATGATCCAGGAGCGCGCCCTGCGCGAGAACAAACCGATGCAGTTTGAATTGCAGGCCGACGGAAAGATTCCTCTTGTCCAGGGCGATCCCGAACGGGTGCGGCAGATTCTGGATAATCTGCTCGAAAACGCTTATCTCTACTCCGATGCGGGGCGAACGGTACGGATTCGGATTGGCGCTCAGGATGCCATTGTACAGGTAGATGTGATCGATCAAGGGGTTGGCATTCCTCCGGCTTTGCAGGAGCGGGTTTTTGAGCGCTTTTATCGTGGCGAAAACCCCCATGTGCTGGCAACTTATGGCACGGGATTGGGGTTATCGATTGTGAAGAAACTGGTCGAGATGCACGGCGGAAAAATTTGGGTGCAAAGCAAAGGCGTTGAGGGAGAAGGTAGTATCTTTTCTTTTACCTTACCGCTGATCACAGCCGGATCGCTTCCGGTTGAGGTTGAGGGAGAAGGTTCATGGCAAAAATCTTAATTGCGGAAGATGAACGAGATATCCGAGATTTGATTGCGTTTACCCTGCAATTTGCCGGACACGAGGTGATCACCACCAGCAACGGCGAAGAAGCTCTCCAGGCAGTGCGAGCCCAGAAACCCCAACTGGTGCTTTTGGATGTGCGTATGCCCAGGTTGACTGGCTATGAGGTCTGTAAAGAGATTAAAGCTGACCCCCAGACGCAGGCCATCCCGGTGATCTTTCTCTCGGCAAAGGGGCAAGAGGCGGAAATACGCAGCGGGCTGGAAGCGGGGGCTGAACAGTATCTGCTCAAGCCTTTTGCGCCAGACCAGCTTATCGAACAGGTGAATAAGGTATTGGCGAAACGCTAAGATGAGCGTTGTGATCCTGCGCAATCAAGTGGTGCATTACGAAGCGCTGGGACGCGGCAAGCCGGTGCTTTTTTTGCATAGCTGGATCGGTTCCTGGCGGTATTGGGTGCCAGCCATGCAAACCGCTTCCGTTGCTTTTCGCACCTATGCGTTGGACTTATGGGGTTTTGGCGACACGGCCAAGGCATCCAACTATTACGCCTTCAGCGAACAGGCGGCCCTGGTGGGCGAGTTCTTAACCGCTATGGGCGTCGGGCGGGTGGCGCTTGTGGGCCATGGGTATGGGGCGTGCGTGGCTTTGCAATTTGCGCGGCAATCTCTGCAACTGGTTGATCGCTTGCTGCTGATCGGACTGCCCTACGACAGGAAGAAACTGAACGGCCGTCTTGAAACGGTTTCGCTGGGAGATTTATCCGAATGGTTGCTCAATCCGAACGAAGCAGCCGCAGAAGCCACCCGCGTTGAGGCTCGCAAAGCCGATCAACTGGCCATTCGGCAGGCTTTGCCAGAGCTGTTTGCCTTACCTTTTGAGAAACACCTGGCAGAATTGGAACTTCCTTACTTGCTGGTCTATGGAGAAAACGACCCCCTGGTCTTGTCCCCGGCTGTGGAGGAATTGACCAATCTGCCACCGAACTCGCATTGGATTGTCCTGGAAGCCAGCGCGCATTACCCGATGCTGGAAGAAAGCGCAAAATTCAATCGCTTATTGATCGATTTTCTCAATCTCGACTCCGGGCAAAGTCCGCGGGCTTTGCAGTTGAAAGAAGAGTGGAAGCGGCGCGTGCGCTGAGCCTGCTCTCTTGCAGGTTTGATTACTGCCGAAAACAACCAGTGCAAAGATACGGTTGGGGGAAGATTGATAAAAAAACAGATAATCATGGTAACATCCTTCCATAACAAGTCGGGTTAATAATTTGCCGAGAAAACCGTCCACGAATTGATCACGAATAAACGAATGGATGCGCTATTCGTGCATTCGTGAAAACATTCGTGGACGGTCTGTCCTGCCAAATAGAGCCTTTGGTAGGTCATTACCTCTGGGAAGAGCATTCCAACCTTTTGCCACAGCCCCTAGCTTGCTTCAGTTTGATAGCGTTCACCCGAGAGGCGGTATATCCAGAGAAATGCCCGCCGCTACGATGAGCGGTGGTACGTAGGTCTTGGTTTGAGTTTGGTGTTCTTCCATGGTCATGTTCCTATATGGAAAGCAATCGAGAGATTACCGCTTTGCCAGCCGCTTTTTGGTGAACCAGGCGGCAATTGCCAGAGCGGCGGGCAACAGCCAGACGAGGGGGAGGGGGGAAGAGCTTGCCTGGAAGCTGGTGAGCCTCACCGCCGTCGTCCCGACGTTGTTTCCCGCTGCCTAGTCGGAAAAGGCCCAATTCTTGCAGCTTTTTTCTGCGAAGGCCAGGTTTTTGTGCTATGATAGAAAGGACATAGGTTGATATGCAAGCCTGGAAGCGCGCCCTTATTTTTCTGCTGCTCAATGTGCTGGTTTCGGCAACCGTTACCCTGACCGTCTTATGGATCTGGGATCGCACCCATCCACGGGTTTCCTCTGAACCATTAACTACGCCGCTTCCTTCAGGGCAGGGGGTTGCCTTGCCTGGCGTCACCGTAACCCCGGCGGTCTTAATGGACGAATACATTGTGCGTGAAGGCGATACCCTGGGCCAGATCGCCGACAAATATAACGTGAGTGTCGAGACCTTGTTAAGGGCTAACGGCCTGAAGGACCCCAACGCCATCAGTGTTGGCATGGCGATCTATATTCCCATTACCCCCGAGCCACTGCCGCAATCCTCTGCCCAGGTAAGCCCTTCGCCAATCGGACCAACGCCCACCTTGTCGCCCGGCGCTCAACCCCCCAGCGCAGTGATTAACAGCGTGATCGGGATTGGGGATATTACCGCAGAGCGGGTCTTTATTAACCGCGTCGGCAGCGGGGTGTTGTTGCTCAAAGATTGGCGCTTGATCGATGAGGATGGCAATGTCTTTGTCTTCCCGGAGCTTACCCTCTATGAGGATGGCGCCATCAACGTATGGACAACCACTGGCACCGTCACCCCGGTTGACCTGTACTGGGGATTAGCCACCCCCGTGTGGCGTTCGGGAGAGACGGCTACCCTGCTCAACGAGCAGGGACAGGTTGTCTCAACCTACACTATCCCCTAGTGGAGAAAGCGATGCGTTGGGTTGAAGAACGCATCCAGAAGGCAATTGAGGCTGGCGAATTTGAAAACTTGCGCGGCAAAGGGCAACGGATTGAATGGGACGAAAATCCGTTTGCGCCGCCCGAGTGGCAACTTGCCTTTCATCTCTTGCGTTCCAATGGCTTCACCCTGCCCTGGATTGAAACCCGCCGCGAGTTGCTGGCAGAGATCGCCGAGCTTCGCTGTCAAACAGCGCGCCTCCGAGAGACCCCACCGACAGACCTCAGGCGGGGTGAAGAAAGCGCGCAGTTGGAAAAGAAAATCGGGGAATTGAATCAACGCATCCGCAGGTATAATATCAGCGCGCCGCTGGCGCACTTTCAATTGCCAGTCTTAGACTGCAAAGCCGAACTCGAAGGGAGCCAATGACCCGAACCCTGTACCGAAAGTGGCGCCCAACCAATTGGCAGGAGATCGTTGGGCAGGAACAGGTTGTCCAAACCTTGCGCAACGCCATTGCCAGCGGGCGTTTTGTGCATGCCTATCTGTTTGCCGGGCCGCGCGGTACCGGCAAGACGACCACAGCGCGCATTCTGGCAAAAGCCTTGAATTGTCTGGCAGAGGATGGCAACCAGAAGCCTTGTGGGAAGTGCCAGAATTGTCTGGCAATTCAAGACGGCCGCTTTTTGGATTTAATTGAGATCGACGCCGCCTCGAACACCAGCGTTGAAGACGTGCGCGACCTGCGCGAGAAGATAAACTTTGCCCCCAATCAGGGCAGGTACAAGGTCTACATCATTGATGAAGTGCATATGCTTTCCACGGCGGCGTTCAACGCCCTGCTGAAAACGCTTGAAGAGCCGCCGCCTCATGCCATTTTTGTCCTAGCGACAACTGAAGTGCATAAAATCCCAGCTACGGTTCTCTCGCGCTGTCAGCGCCATGAATTTCGGCGCATTGCGCTGGTAGAGATGGTGGCGCAACTGGAAAAGATCGCCCAGCAGGAAAACATCCCGGTTGAGAAAGCGGCTTTAGCATTAATCGCTCGCCAGGCAACCGGGAGTCTGCGCGATGCAATTTCATTGCTCGATCAATTAGCCTCGGCCGCTAAACCGATTACCGTTGAATGGGTTGGTCAACTGCTGGGCACGGTGGCAAGCCAAGCCGTTTTAGAACTCACCGAAGCCATTTTGAACGGCGAGGCTCAGCGCGGTTTGCAAATCATCCACCAGACCCTGGATAGTGGGGCGGATGGGCGGGTGTTTTCCCGCCAAATGATCGAGCATTTGCGTAACCTGCTGTTGGTAAAAGTGGGGCAGGGAGGCGAAGTCGAAGCGCCGCAGGAGATGAAACAAAGGTTAGCCGAGCAGGCTCAAAAGCTAACCGTTCCGCAGATGCTTGAGCTCATCCGAGCCTTTCAGACAGCGGCTTCCGAAACACGCTTTACCTGGCTAGCGGCTCTCCCGTTAGAAATGGCATTCTTAGAGGGTTTACAAGCCCTGCAAGCAGAGGCGCAAAAACCGCCCACCGCTCTGCCGCTCTCTCAGCCGGCGGCTGGACGTTCAACTGCGGCAGTAAAAGCGGTTACCCGAGAGAAAAGCGATGCCAAAGCGGTAATCCCGCAGGAGCCGATAAGTGAGCCGCTTTCTGTTCCTGCGCCAGCCGCAGTCGAGGAGCAAGGGTTAACCCTGGCCGCGGTTCAAGCCCATTGGCGCGAAATTCGAGCGTTGGTGCGCACGCAAAACCCTGGCGTGGAGGCCTTGTTGAATTCCTGTAAGCCGGCCGCGGTCAAGGGGCGACAGTTATTTCTGGTCTTCAACGGCGAGTTCGCCAAACAAAAAATGGAGCGACCGGAGGCGCTGGCGTTGGTCAATCGGGCGATTGCCCGGACGTTAAATTGTAGCGTTGAAATTCGCTGCCTATTGCGGGGCATCCAGAGCGACGAATTGCCGCAAGGGGTCGATCACGACGGGGTGATTGCGGAGGCTTTGCGTTTAGGCGGTGAAATTGTAGATATTCAAGATTAGCGATTGTGGAGGATACCATGGCAAAAGGATATAAAGCCCCGAAAGGAATGGGATCAGCGGGGATGATGCAGCAGTTACAAAAATTACAAGAACAATTGCAACTCGCCCAAGAGCAACTGGCTCAGGAAACCGTTACCGCAACTGCCGGCGGTGGGGTGGTCAAGATCACCTTGACCGGCGATCAGCGTTGTACGGCGGTGGAGATTGATGCTCAGCTTGTTCAAGATGGCGACGTGGAGATGATTCAAGACCTGGTGCTGGCAGCCATCAATGCGGCCTTGGATCGCAGTCGTGAACTGGCTGCTGAGCGGCTTGGACCGTTAGCCGGTGGATTGCCCTTTTAGTCGATGTCGTTGCCCAAACCCCTTCAAGATGTGGTCAATGCTTTGAGCCGTTTGCCGGGCATCGGGCCAAAGACAGCCGCCCGCCTGGCGTTTTTTCTTTGGCGGGCGCCGCAGGAGGTGAGCGTCGAACTGGCAAACGCCTTAATGGCTCTGAAAGCCGAAACCACGACCTGTCCACACTGCTTTCATATCATGGCAAGGGGGCAGGAGGCGTGCGACATCTGTCTGGATGTGACCAGGCAACGCGAGATGATCTGTGTGGTCGAAGAGCCGTTAGACGTGATCGCCATCGAACGGTCGGGCGCGTACCGTGGCCTTTACCATGTCTTACAAGGAGTGCTTTCTCCTATTGAAGGAGTCAGCCCTGAGGATTTACGCATTGCGGAATTGATTCAACGTCTGGAGCAGGAGTCGGTTAAGGAAGTGATTCTGGCGACCAACCCGAGTTTGGAGGGAGAGGCGACCGCCATGTACTTGAAACAGCGTTTGCAACCCTTGGGGGTGAAGATTACCCGCTTGGCGCGTGGTTTGCCGGTGGGAGGTGATTTAGAATATACCGATCCGAACACCTTGCTCAGGGCATTACTAGGCCGGCAAGAAATGGGGAATGGAGAAGGCTAAGGGGAATTAAGGAAAGTTAAACAAATCATCTAACATTAAAAAGGCTTAAAACCTCTTGACAGGGGAGCTCAAATCTGTATAATCAAGAATACAAGAAACCCCAAATCGGATCTCACCGCACAGGGATGATCCTTTACAAGTGAAGAGACGCCCCTGCGTCAGAGACCAGAACTGGAAAGTTTGTTCGGTCTGACGGCCGATGTCAGAAGACATCGGTATTTTGTCTCTAAAAATCCTTGACAGGCAGAAGCGAGGCTGGTATACTCCGAACTCGCTCAAAGACAGAACCTTAACAACTGAAGAGTGATAGAAAGTGAAACCTTGCGCTTCCGGTCAACATCCGTAACGAACGTATCGCAAGATACGATAAATTTTTTTGCGGAGAGTTTGATCCTGGCTCAGGATGAACGCTAGCGGCGTGCCTAATACATGCAAGTCGAACGAGGAGGTTTGTAGCAATACGGACCTCCTAGTGGCGAACGGGTGAGTAACGCGTTGGTGACCTGCCCCGAAGAGGGGGATAACAGCTCGAAAGGGCTGCTAATACCCCATGTGGTCAGCCGGGTTAGAGGCTGGCTGACGAAAGGAGCAATCCGCTTCGGGAGGGGCCTGCGTCCCATCAGCTAGTTGGTAGGGTAACGGCCTACCAAGGCGACGACGGGTAGGGGGCCTGAGAGGGTGACCCCCCACAATGGCACTGAAACACGGGCCATACACCTACGGGTGGCAGCAGTAGGGAATATTGCACAATGGGCGAAAGCCTGATGCAGCAACGCCGCGTGCGCGATGAAGGCCTTCGGGTCGTAAAGCGCTTTTCGGGGAGATGAGGAAGGACAGTATCCCCGGAATAAGTCTCGGCTAACTACGTGCCAGCAGCCGCGGTAAAACGTAGGAGGCAAGCGTTATCCGAATTTACTGGGCGTAAAGCGCGTGCAGGCGGTTCGATAAGTTGGATGTGAAAGCTCCTGGCTCAACTGGGAGAGGTCGTTCAATACTGTCGAACTCGAGGATGGTAGAGGGAGGTGGAATTCCCGGTGTAGTGGTGAAATGCGTAGATATCGGGAGGAACACCAGTGGCGAAGGCGGCCTCCTGGGCCATTCCTGACGCTCAGACGCGAAAGCTAGGGGAGCGAACGGGATTAGAAACCCCGGTAGTCCTAGCCGTAAACGATGTGGACTTGGCGTCGGTGGGGTAAAACCTGTCGGTGCCGTAGCTAACGCGTTAAGTCCACCGCCTGGGGACTACGGCCGCAAGGTTAAAACTCAAAGGAATTGACGGGTCCCCGCACAAGCAGCGGAGCGTGTGGTTTAATTCGTTGCTACGCGAAGAACCTTACCCAGGCTTGACATACAGGTGGTAGGGATCCGAAAGGTGACCGACCCTTCGGGGAGCCTGTACAGGTGCTGCATGGCTGTCGTCAGCTCGTGTCGTGAGATGTCCGGTTAAGTCCGGCAACGAGCGCAACCCTCGCTGTATGTTACAGGTGTCATACAGGACTGCCGATATAAAGTCGGAGGAAGGTGAGGATGACGTCAAGTCAGCATGGCCTTTATGTCTGGGGCTACACACACGCTACAATGGCCGGTACAATGGGTTGCAAAGCCGCGAGGTAGAGCCAATCCCTAAAGCCGGTCTAAGTTCAGATTGTAGGCTGCAACCCGCCTACATGAAGCCGGAGTTGCTAGTAACCGCGCGTCAGCATTAGTGCGGTGAATACGTTCCCGGGGATTGTACACACCGCCCGTCACGTCATGGGAGCTGACAACACCTGAAGCCGGTATCCTAACCGTAAGGAGGGAGCCGTCGAGGGTGGGGTCGGTGACTGGGACGAAGTCGTAACAAGGTAGGAGTACCGGAAGGTGCGCCTGGATCACCTCCTTTCTATAGAGTTCTGAGCAACCTGGCGCGGTTTCAACCGTTCCATGAAGCTCTACTCTCAATGGTCTCTCAGCGGTGTAGAGACGCCGGAAGAAAGGTCACTTTCTATCACTTCTCAGTTGTTAAGGGCTGTCGGATCGGGCCTGTAGCTCAGGTGGTTAGAGCACTGTGCTGATAACGCAGGGGTCACTGGTTCGAATCCAGTCAGGCCCACAACCCTGGCGGTTGTGCGACCCGGGGATGTAGCTCAGTTGGGAGAGCGCCGCCTTTGCAAGGCGGATGTCACGGGTTCGAGTCCCGTCATCTCCACCTGACGGAGCGAAGGACGAAGGAGTTTGAAGGGTTTTGAATTATCGACAGTTGAACACACGCTAATTTTTGGCAAAATCGCAAGGGATTGACGGCCCGGCGATTTGCCGGGTCGACTTGTCTAAAAATCGGGTTGAGCGACAGGGGGCGCTTCAGACAGAAAGTTGTCGGAGCGGCCGCAGGCGTTCAACCGCCTCCTGAGCAATCAGGTTGCACCTTAACAACTGAACAGGCAACAGTATTCACGAAAAGTTTCGATTTCTCCGCATCACGGAGTTAAGCTACTAAGAGCTTACGGTGGATGCCTAGGCGCCAAGTGCCGATGAAGGACGTGGGACACTGCGATAAGCCTCGGGGAGCCGTGTACAGGCGTTGATCCGGGGATCTCCGAATGGGGAAACCCGCCGTTGCGAACCAACGGCATCTCCTAGCTGAACCCATAGGCTAGGAGAGGGGAACCTGGGGAACTGAAACATCTAAGTACCCAGAGGAAAAGAAACCATTCCCCTAGTAGTGGCGAGCGAACGGGGAACAGCCCAAACCGCAACGGCTTGCCGTTGCGGGGTTGTAGGGCCTGACACATGGGAGTGACAAATCATTCTGTTAGCAGAAAGGTGTGGGAAAGCCTACCAGAGAGGGTAATAGTCCCGTATGCGAAAACGGAATGACTCCCGTCAGGTACCTGAGTACTGCCGGGCACGCTAATCCGGCAGGAAGCTGGGGAGTCCACTCTCCAAGGCTAAATACACTTGGCGACCGATAGTGAACAAGTACCGTGAGGGAAAGGTGAAAAGTACCCCGGTGAGGGGAGTGAAATAGAACCTGAAACCGTAAGCTTACAAACAGTCGAAGGGCTAATGGTGGGTCTGTGCTCCGGTGAAAGCCGGGTGCGCGCCACTATGCCTGACGGCGTGCCTCTTGGAGAATGAGCCTGCGAGTTAATCTCTGTGGCAAGGTTAAGGGAGTAACACCCGGAGCCGTAGCGAAAGCGAGTCTGAATAGGGCGTATAGTCGCAGGGATTAGACACGAAACCGAGTGAGCTACCCATGGCCAGGGTGAAGCGAGTCTAACCACTCGTGGAGGCCCGAACCCACTAATGTTGCAAAATTAGGGGATGAGCTGTGGGTAGAGGTGATATGCCAAACGAACTCGGAGATAGCTTGTTCTCCCCGAAATAGCTTTAGGGCTAGCGTCATGCGTTCAGTATCGGAGGTAGAGCACTGGATGGGCTAGGGGGCTTACTGCTTACCGAACCCAACCAAACTCCGAATGCCGATACTCCACAGCATGGCAGTCGGACTACGGGAGATGAGTTTCGTGGTCGAAAGGGAAACAGCCCAGACCATCGGCTAAGGTCCCCAAGTCCAGACTAAGTGGGAAACGAGGTGGGATTGCACGGACAACCAGGAGGTTGGCTTAGAAGCAGCCATCCTTTAAAGAGTGCGTAATAGCTCACTGGTCAAGTGATCCTGCGCGGAAAACTTAACGGGGCTAAGTCTGGCACCGAAGCCATGGGTCTCAGTCTTTGACTGGGGCGGTAGGGGAGCGTTCTGCCGACGGGGAAGGTCGACCGAAAGGACGGCTTGAGTTGGCAGAAGTGAGAATGTAGGCATGAGTAGCGTAAAACACGTGAGAACCGTGTTCGCCGTAAGTCTAAGGTTTCCGACGCCAGGTCAATCCGCGTCGGGTTAGTCGGGCCTTAGCCGAGGCCGAAAGGCGTAGGTGATGGACATCCGGTCAACATTCCGGAACCATCTGGATGGAGCGATGTGGGGACGCAGCGAGGTAGACCAGCCCACGATTGGTCGTGTGGGTGTAAGCGTGTAGGCGTTGAGGCTTGCAGGAAAATCCGCAAGCCGAGCTGAGGCGCAAATGCGAGCCCCTGAGGCGGAAGTGGTTAAGCCTTGCTGCCGAGAAAAGCCACTAAGCGTTGAAGTCCAGATGCCCGTACCGCAAACCGACACTGGTAGACGGGTAGAATATACCAAGGCGAACGGGAGAACCTTCGTCAAGGAACTAGGCAAATTAGCCCCGTAACTTCGGGAGAAGGGGTGCCTCTCTTTGTGAAACCTCTTGCAGGTGGAGCAGAGGGGGGCCGCAGTGAATGGGCTCTAGTGACTGGTTAACAAAACCACAGGTCTCTGCAAAGCCGTAAGGCGATGTATAGGGGCTGACACCTGCCCAGTGCCGGAAGGTTAAGGGGAGGGGTTAGCGCAAGCGAAGCTCTGAACCGAAGCCCCGGTGAACGGCGGCCGTAACTATAACGGTCCTAAGGTTCATACGCGAGCCTTAGTAAAATCGAACTATATGCGGGAAACTCCTCCACAGCCTGGTGGTACTCGTTCGCTCAACGGCGAGCAGTAAAAATCCACAGGACATGGGGACAATCCGCAGGGAAGGCTTCCGCAATGACCAATGATGATGAATTGGAAGAACCCTCAGAGACTTTACGTTCGACCTCGTCAGGTATGAAGTTGCAGGCGCAATGGGTGGTCGGTTTTGTCGACGGAGAAGGTTGTTTCTATGTGGGGATCAATCCGCAGCCAGAAATGAGCGCGGGTTACCAGGTGTTGCCAGAGTTTACGGTCGTTCAACACGAACGGGATGTGCAAGTCCTGCATGCTCTCAAAGCCTTCTTTGGCTGCGGTGTTGTGCGCCGAAACCATGGCGATCGCATGGCCTATCGGGTTCGAAAGTTTGAACATTTACGCCAGCGAATCATCCCCTTCTTTGAAAAACATCCTTTGAAGTCGAGAAAGCGACAGGATTTTCTCAAATTTCGCCAAGTACTTCTCATGATGGAGCGAGGTGAGCACCTTGCTCCACAAGGGATCGAGAAAATCCGCAAAATTGTCCAGCAAATGAATACCCAGCGAGGAAGAGAAAGTCCGGCTCCTCTGGAAACAGAGTGAGAACAACCGAGCGAAATTCCTTGTCGGGTAAGTGATCAACTTGCCCCATCATCCCGTGAGGGATGAACGAAAGCCGGCTCATATCGGAGAAGCCTGCCACCCGGCGGGCGGGAATGCAGGTAACTCCGAGGGAAGTCGCCCATCACAATGGGTTGACCCCGTAACGACTGACCCGAAAGGGGAGGCGCACTGCTCTCCGGTGCGCAATACGCCGGCTCTCACCCACAGCAATGTGTGCGGGGCTACTATGGAGACATCCTTTGAGAAAGGAGAGCTTGTGAGACTTCATCCGTGGTATGTCACGGGGATTGTGGAAGGAGAAGGTTGCTTTATGGTCAGTTTCAATCGCCGGCAAAAATTGAACGTTGGCATTGAAACAAGACCCGCTTTCTCCCTATCGCTAAGCCAGCGTGACCTCAACCTCTTGAAGGATATTCAAGCATTCTTCCACTGCGGCGCTATTCGATATAGCAAAGCAGACCGCACCTATAAATATGAGGTGCGCAGTGTGGCAGATTTAGCCAAAAAAATCTTGCCCCATTTTCAGAAGTACCCGCTGGCTGGAGCGAAAAGCCAGGACTTCGAAAAGTTTGCCGAAATCGTCCGTCTGGTTCATGCCAGGCAGCACCTCAACGGTGAGGTCTTAAGACAGATTATCCATCTGGCTTACAGCATGAATCCAGCCGCAAAACGGCGCATAGCAAAGGATGAACTCCTAAGGTGGCTCGGTGAGATGAAGGTATAGTCTGCGCTCTATGGCAACATAGAGGAAAAGCGAAGTTCCGACCCGCACGAACGGTGTAACAACTAGAGCACTGTCTCGACGAAGGACCCGGTGAAATTGAAATGGCTGTGAAGATGCGGCCTACCCGCAGCAGGACAAAAAGACCCCGTGGAGCTTTACTGCAGCTTGGCATTGAGTTTGGGCTCGGTCTGTGTAGGATAGGTGGGAGGCTTTGAAGCTGGGGCGCCAGCCTCGGTGGAGCCGCCGGTGAAATACCACCCTGATCGTGTCTAGACCCTAACCCCACGCCGTAATCCGGGTGGGGGACCGTGCCAGGTGGGCAGTTTGACTGGGGCGGTCGCCTCCTAAAAGGTAACGGAGGCGCCCAAAGGTTCCCTCAGGCTGAATGGAAACCAGCCGGAGAGTGCAAAGGCATAAGGGAGCTTGACTGCAAGACCAACGCGTCGAGCAGAGACGAAAGTCGGGCTTAGTGATCCCACAGTACCGAGTGGAAGGGCTGTGGCTTACCGGATAAAAGCTACCCCGGGGATAACAGGCTGGTGAGGTCCAAGAGTTCACATCGACGACCTCGCTCGGCACCTCGATGTCGGCTCATCGCATCCTGGGGCTTGGACAAGGTCCCAAGGGTCGGGCTGTTCGCCCGTTAAAGCGGTACGCGAGCTGGGTTCAGACCGTCGTGAGACAGGTCGGTCTCTATCCGCTGTGGGCGTAAGGGATTTGAGAGGAGCTGCCCCTAGTACGAGAGGACCGGGGTGGACAGACCTCTGGTGTGCCAGTTGTCGTGCCAACGGCATCGCTGGGTAGCTATGTCTGGCAGAGATAACCGCTGAAAGCATCTAAGTGGGAAACTCGCCTCAAGATGAGATCCCTCACGACGTCAAGTCGGTAAGACCGCAGGAAGACTACCTGCTTGATAGGCGGCAAGTGTAAGCACAGCAATGTGTTCAGCTTAGCCGTACTAATGGTCGAGGGCTTTACCCGTGGTGCGGAGAACTCGAAGCTTTTCGCAGTCCTGATCCTGTTCAGTTGTTAGGTTCATTAACATCGTTAAAAAAGTCTCTTGGTGATTGGAGCGACGGAGGTACACCCGGTCACATCCCGAACCCGGCAGTTAAGCCCGTCAGCGCCGATGGTACTTGGGGGGCGACCCCCTGGGAGAGTAGGTCATTGCCAAGAGACTTTTTTGTTTTAAAAATTTTCTCACCAATTTTTAACTTTTGAGGTATAATACCCTTGCTTCGCGTTCGCGTCAGTCTTTCGGTAAACCGATTGGAGGTACTAGCGATTATTTTGAGTGACGTTGGATGAATTGCGTTGATTCCACTCGGCTACCTGCGCGAACCAGAGCCGAGTTTTTTTGTTCATTCTGGAAACGGAAAGGAGGTGAATTCTTTGGCTATCGTTACCTTACGACCCAACGAATCGCAAGACTCGTTGCTCAAGCGTTTCCGCAAAAAGGTCGCCAAAAGCGGTGTGCTGAGCACCGTGCGCCGCAAACGCTGGTTCGTTTCAAAGAGCGAGTTGCGCCGCATCCAGAAGAAAAGAGCGATCCGCCGCATTAAGCGTCGCCAAACCGTAGAAACTGAATAGAGCTATTCATTGTGTAACTCACTGTGGAGGATTGGATGGCAAGAGAAGAAGAGAAAATCCAGGTTGAAGGCACAGTCATCGAAGCCTTGCCCGGTACGCAATTTAAAGTGCGCCTCGACAACGGGCATGAGGTTTTAGCCTATCTTTCGGGCAAAATGCGCAAGTATTACATCCGTATCCTGCTAGGGGATAAAGTGCGGGTGGAAATGTCGCCCTATGACCTCACGCGCGGACGCATTGTCTATCGTCACAAAAAACACGTGGACGAGCCCGACTTCGAAGAGTAGCCCTTCCTCTCCTCCTTCCGTTTTATTCAGTCAAGCAGTTATCCCACCGCCGTCTGCACTGCAGGCGGCGATTGTTTCTTAATCTGGTGTGGGAGTTGTGGGAAACAACAGTGCGTAAGTTCACTGTTGTTTCTAACCATCCGCTCTGCAAAACCATGGGAACGTTTCAATGGTCTGTATCGCAAAGCCAGATGGAGGGGATCAAAAAGCCTCCCCCAGGCCTTGGATTTGGGGGAGGCTTTGGGATATCGTCTTAACCTAATACGAAGAAAGCACCTTCATATAGTTTGCCCGCTCGAAGGCGGCCGGGTCGGCAACTGCTTGTTGGCTCATGCTGCCGATCATTTGAGTCACCGATTCATATTCTTTTTCGATCATCCAGGCTTGCAAATCGCTCAGGATTTGGGCGGCGCGATCAACGCCATGCAAAAGGAAAGCTGAGGTTGCCATGCCAACTTTGGCGCCGGCCATCAAGGCTTTGATCAGGTCTTCAGCGGTGTGGATGCCACTGGTCAGAGCAAAATCAACCGCGATGCGCTTATAGAGGATGGCGATCCAGCGCAGCGGTAAGCGCATTTCGTTGGAGCTGCTCAAGACCAGGTGCGGGACAACTTCAAGCTCTTCAAGATCAAAGTCGGGTTGGTAAAAGCGGTTAAACAACACGATGCCGTTCACGCCCACCTCCGCCAGCCGTTTGGCAAAATTGGGCAAGGCGGTGAAGAAAGGACTGAGCTTTACGGCCAGCGGGATCGAAATGGAATTGCGCACGTGACCGACCAGATGAAGATATTCTGTTTCTAAATCAGCGCAAGTGACTTCTGGGTCGGTTGCCAGATTGTAAAGGTTTAACTCCAAAGCATCCGCGCCGGCATCCTGGATTTTTTGGGCGTATTCCACCCAGCCGCCGTCGGTGACTCCATTCAGGCTGCCAATCACCGGTATACTGAGTGCATTTTTAAGGTTGCGTAAATGGCGCAGATAGGTTTCAGGCCCAATGCTGTATTGTCCGTAATCGGGCAGATAGGTCAGGGCTTCGGGATATGTCTCGACTCCCCGATCGAGATCAGCATCGATTTTGTAGCTATCGCGTAAGATTTGTTCCTCAAAGAGCGAGTACATAATGATAGCCGCTACGCCGGCTTTTTCAAGCGCCACGGCGCTTTCCACTTTCTGAGAGAGTGGGGAAGAGGATGCCACCAACGGATTTTTCAGTTTCAAGCCCAGATAGGTCGTCGAGAGATCAACCATACAACACTCCTTAATTTTTGAATTCACGAAAAAAGAAGGGCTAACCTCCTTGAGGCTAACCCTTCTCGTTCAAGCCTACTCTTGACCGCCTTTACCATTTGAAGGAGGAGCAGCAAAATTCATCTCTGCCATTTGACGGTAAAGTATCCAGCGTCGGTCTGCGTCAGCTTGGGCTTGTTTGATCAACATTTCGGCGCGCTGTTCATCCCCATGCACCAGCATCTTGTAGCGGGTTTCATTGTAAGCATACTGTTCAACCGGGATGGATGGATCTTTCGAGTCGAGAATCAGTGGGTTCTTGCCCTCCAGGGCTAACAACGGATTGTAACGCATCAACGGCCAGACCCCTGAATTGACGGCCAGTTTTTGTTGTTCCAGCCCATAGCGCAGATCATAGCCGTGATTGATGCAGTGAGAATAGGCAATGATCAGGGATGGGCCCTCATACGCATCTGCCTCAAGGAAAGCGGTGAGGGTGTGCTGGTCGTTAGCGCCCATGGCTACCCGCGCCACATAAACATATCCATAGGACATGGCCATCATTGCCAAATCTTTCTTGGCAAGGCCTTTCCCGGCTGCGGCAAACTTGGCGACCGCGGCGCGTGGGGTTGCCTTGGAAGCCTGTCCACCGGTGTTGGAATAGACTTCGGTGTCCAGGACGAGTAAATTGACATTTCTGCCCGAGGCGATGACGTGATCCAGGCCGCCATAGCCGATGTCATACGCCCAGCCATCTCCGCCAATGATCCAAACGCTCTTGCGTACCAGTGAGTCAGCAACCGAGAGCAGATGTTGGGCTTCGGGCGTCTTGATAGCGGCAAGTTTTTGTTTGAGGAGCTCAACTCGCTGACGTTGTTCGCGAATGCCTGCTTCGGTGGATTGATCAGCATGCAAAATAGCATCAATCAGGGCTTCCCCCAGAACGCCGGCAAAGCTCGGTAGCAATTCGCGGGCGAATTCGTTTTGCTTATCCAGGGTGAGGCGGAAACCAAGCCCGAACTCTGCGTTGTCCTCAAACAGGGAGTTGCTCCAACTTGGCCCGCGTCCTTCGCGGTTCACTGCATAAGGAGTAGTAGGCAAGTTGCCGCCATAAATCGACGAACACCCGGTGGCGTTGGCGATCATCAGGCGATCGCCAAACAGTTGGGTGAGGAGCTTAATATAGGGAGTTTCCCCGCATCCGCCACAAGCTCCGGAGAACTCAAAGAGCGGTTCGAGCAATTGAGAGTTCTTAACCGTCCGCACGCTGATAGCCGTGCGATCTACTTCAGGGATAGTCAAGAAGTAATCCCACTTGATGCGTTCGCGCTCGCGAATGGGCGGTTGGGACACCATATTGATTGCTTTGCGTCCGACTTGACTCTTATCTTTTGCCGGGCAGGCTTCGACACACAAACCACAGCCAGTGCAGTCTTCCGGGGCAATTGCAAGAGTGAATTTCATCCCAGGAAGTTCTTTGAATTTGGCATCCACCGCCTGCCAGCCTTCAGGAGCGTTTTTAAGGAAGCCCGGGTCGTATACTTTTTCGCGGATTACCGCATGAGGACAGACGAAAGCACATTTTCCGCACTGGATGCACAAATCGGGTTCCCATTGCGGAATTTCTAGAGCGATATTGCGTTTCTCCCATTTGGTGGTTGCGGATGGATAAGTGCCATCGACGGGAAAGGCGCTGACTGGCAGACTGTCGCCTTCGAGAGCAATCATTTTGCCCAAAACATTGCGCACGAACTCAGGCGCCTCGGGGGGCACCGGTGGCTTGCGGGTGAGCTTGCTGGTAACTTTATCGGGTACTTTCATCTCATGCAGATATTCGAGCGTCATATCAACCGCTTCAAAGTTCTTCTGAACGACCGCTTCGCCACGTTTGCCATAGGTCTTGCGAATGGCTTTTTTGATCTGTTCAATTGCTTCTTCTCGGGGCAGGACACCCGATATGGCAAAGAAGCAAGTCTGCATGATGGTGTTGATGCGACCGCCCATGCCGGTCTTCCTGGCGACCTCGTAAGCATCGATGACGTAAAATTTCAATTTTTTCTCGATGATGTCTTTTTGGGTTTCTTGAGGTATGTGATCCCAAACTTCATCTGGTCCATATATACTATTCAACAGGAAAACAGCCCCTGGCGCTGCCATTTTGGTAACGTCGAAGCGCTCGAGGAAGGAAAATTGATGGCAGGCAAGGAAATTGGCTTTGTCGATCAGGTAAGGTGCCCGAATTGGTTTCGGACCAAAGCGCAGATGAGAAATGGTGACGCCGCCGGATTTCTTCGAGTCATAGACAAAGTACCCTTGGGCGTAGTTGTCGGTTTCCTCGCCGATGATCTTGATTGAGTTTTTGTTTGCGCCAACGGTGCCATCGGCGCCTAAACCCCAAAAGACGCAGCGCACGGTTTGCGGATCTTCGATATCGAAGGATGGGTCATAGGAGAGGCTGGTTTTGGTGACATCGTCCTCGATGCCCACCGTGAAGTGATTTTTCGGCTCCGCTTTGGTGAGTTCATCAAAGACCGCCTTAACCATGGCGGGGGTGAATTCTTTGGAGGAAAGCCCGTAACGGCCGCCAATCACCCGTGGGTACGGACGATTGGCGAATTGGGTGTAGGGTACGCTGCCCTCGGCCAGTCCTTCGTTGATGGCGGTGACAACGTCCTGATAAAGTGGTTCACCGGCTGCACCTGGTTCTTTGGTGCGATCTAGCACTGCAATTGCTTTGACGGTGGGTGGAAGCGATTGTAAGAAGTGCAGCACAGAGAAAGGCCGGTAAAGATGCACTTTGATTACGCCCACCTTCTCACCCTGATTGACCAGATATCTGGCTGTTTCAGCGGCCGTCTCACTGCCTGACCCCATCAGAACGATGACTCGTTCTGCCTCGGGGTGTCCAACGTAATCGAAAAGATTATAAGTTCGCCCGGTTAATTCAGCAAACTTTGCCATCACCTTTTCAACCACTTGAGGACAAGCGGCGTAGAAGGGATTGACCGTCTCGCGTTCCTGGAAGAAGGTATCCGGGTTCTGGGCAGTGCCGCGGATAAAGGGGTGATCGGGTGAAAGCGCCCGCGAGCGATGGGCTAAAACGTACGTGTCGTCGATCATGGCGCGGATATCGGCTTCACTCAATTGTTCAATTTTATTGACCTCGTGAGAGGTACGGAAGCCATCAAAGAAGTGCAGGAAGGGTACTCTGGCTTCGAGGGTTGAAGCATGGGCGATGAGCGCCATGTCATGAGCTTCTTGCACCGAGCCGGAAGCCAACAAAGCGAAGCCTGTGCTACGACAAGCCATGACATCCGAGTGGTCACCGAAAATTGAAAGGGCATGGCTGGCAACTGTCCGGGCGGAGACATGGAAAACGGTCGGGGTAAGTTCCCCGGCAATTTTGAACATGTTCGGGATCATCAGTAACAAGCCCTGCGAAGCGGTAAAGGTGGTGGACAATGCTCCAGCCTGGATGGCGCCATGTACCGCACCGGCTGCGCCACCTTCCGATTGCATTTCGACGACATTGGGTACGGTTCCCCAAATATTGGTTTTCTTTTGAGTGGCCCATTCATCGGCGAACTCGCCCATCGGTGAGGATGGGGTGATGGGGTAAATGGCAATGACTTCACTGAGACGGTAAGCAACGTATGCGGTAGCTTCGTTGCCATCGATGGTAATAAAGTTTCGCTTCATAACTCATTCTCCGTTTTGAGAGGATAGATTCCGTTATCATCCACTTAGATAGGATGGAATAATTTCGATAACACTCAGATAGAAGTGTAATAAAACGAGATATTTTGCCATAGTAATATATAGCATAAATTTGTTTGTCACCTGTCATATTTGGAGTCAAATTGGCAAAATAGTTGCATCACCCCTTTGGTGGCCTTTTAGCAAGAATTTTTGATACTTTGCGCTGAGAAAAATTCCGAATTGACCGGTTGTCCTTTGTCGAATTTGTGCTATACTGTAAAATATAAATATATGGAGAATCACCACCATATCTGGCTCAAATGGGCAAAGATGCTCCACCTCTGGGGGGTTGATCGATTGAGTTATCTCATCTTATCCGAGCTCGGTAGTCTAAACGTCTTTCTAGCCCAGGCACTATATTTGTTTCAGCCCTTACTGGCGGCGGATCAGGCGAGTGAGAATTACCACGCGCTGTGCGCTATGCTCGAAGATGACCAAAGCCGAGAGGCTTTTCTGGTTCTTTTGAACGAACAAGGAAGGATCAGCGGGTGAGTGATGAAATTGGTCTGCTAATTTTCCTGGCTTTGGGTGTATTGATGGTGTTCTTCACGGTTGTCCAAAGGAAGAAGCCCTATACCCTCAGGGAGTTGCCGGCTTTTCAACGCCTGCGCCGAGCGATTGGGTTAGCTGTCGAAGATGGCCGGCGAATTCATGTTGCCTTGGGTAGAGGCAACGTAATGAGTGAAAACTTTGGCTCGTCTTTGATCGGTTTGGGAGTTTTGAAGCGCTTAACCGGTATAGCCCTGATTGCCGATCGTCCTCCGATAGCCTCGAGCGGGGAGGGCAGCTTAATGCTTTTGGCGCAACAGGGTCTGCAGGCTGCCCATCGGCGCTTAGGTATCCTGCCACAAGACTTGCCCCGCAAAGCGTTGTTGACCGGAACGACTCCTCTCTCCTATGCCGTGGGATCACAAATGGAAATCCGCGATGAGCGGGTTGCGGTAGATTTACTGATCGGTCATTTAGGTAATGAAGCTGCTCTTATCTGTGATGCTTCTCATCAACAGGGGAATTTGAGCATCGCCGGTAGCGACGATCTGACTGCCCAGGCGGTCTTTGCTGCGGCTGCCACTCATCCATTGTTCGGCGAAGAGGTTTATGCGGCAGTTGCCTATATGGATGACGAAGCGGTTCACCGTGCTTCCCTCCAAGCCCAAGACCTTGCCAGATGGATAATTATCCTTTTCTTGATAATTGCCAGTGTCGTTAAGCTAATTGGACTATGATGCGCTCTTTCCTGCGTTCGCCTTTCTCTACCTTGATTACCCTTCTCACGGGGTTGGTTGTGCTCTTAGGGTATTTCCTTGACATTGAACCTTTGCGCGAACTGCGTTTTCGCTTTTTGCAGTGGGCTGTACTTTTGGCAGCGGTTTCGTTAATGCTTGGTGTTTTCAATCTCCTGCGAGTGCATTGGAGTCGTTTAAGGGAGAGCACCTCGAAAGCCCTCTATAGCCTAACGTTTTTGGGCGGCTTTGTGCTGGCGGTTCTGATGGCAGGTCTGCTGGGCATTCAACACTTCCTCACGCATGCAGTGGTTGATTATGTTATCGTTCCCATTGAGGCGAGCCTGTTTGTAGTGATCCTGGTCACGTTAATCTATGCCCTCACCCGCTCGCTTCAAAATCGATTTTCCGTCTTTAGCCTTGTCTTTCTCCTGACTGTGTTGTTTTCCTTGCTTGCCTCCGTTCCCCTTTTGGGAGTCGAGATTCCTTTCCTTCATGGAGGAGAGAGCATCTTTGCCATTGGACAGCGGGTTTTGGGTGCAGCCGGGGTGCGCGGGCTACTGATTGGCGTCGCTTTGGGCAGTGTGATTACCGGAATTCGGGTTTTGTTCGGTTTGGATCGCCCTTACGGAGAGTAGCGGATGGAAACCCAACGATGCCCTATGTGCGGCCGGCCTAATCCTCCTGAGTTGGAGGTTTGCCAGTATTGTCAGGCGCGCTTGAAACCCTTATGGGCTGAGCCGTCGACGGGGTCCAGTGAGGCAAGAGAAGCTGGAATCTCCAAAAGCAAACCAGGGCTTGAACCAGAAGAACCGTTGCTTCCGGACTGGTTAATCGCCAGCCGTGGACAAATGAGCGACGAAGAACCCCCTCAATCTGAGGAAAGAGGGGAAGATGCGTTTCTGCTGCCTCCGGAAGAGGTCGAGATCGATAATTTTTTGGGTGATTTGTTCTCAGATGAACCTGCCGAAGAAAAAGAAGATGTCCCTGAATGGCTGCAGGCTTTGCGGGGTGAAAAGATTTCCGAGCCGCAAAGTTCTCCCCTAAGCGAAAGCGGCGAGCAGGGTGAACCATTGCCCTTCTGGTTGGGCTTGGGGACTGGCGAAACTGAACAGGCGCATGCCGAATCAGCCTCTGCTGAAGAGAAAGTCCCCCCATTTACCGAGAGCCCTTTTGAGGGGATAGACTTCGATAGCGATTTGCTTTCCCTGGAGGAGGAAAAACCAGCCGAGATAGGAGCACAACCCGATATTCAACCTTCGCTTTCTCCCTTTGAAGGTATCGAACCTTTTCTTCTTGAAGAAGAAAAATTATTATCGGAATCCCCCTCACCGGTAGAAGAAAAAACCGCTTTGCGAGCGGAGGAAACTGCGCCTTTGCCCGCGGAGGGTGATTGGACGAGTGAAACCCCACCCTGGTTGGAAGCATTGCCTGGACTGGAATGGGAGCAGGGTGAACCCCGAGGAGAAGAAATGCCCCCTGAGTTTTTACAGGGTGTTGTCCCACCCTTTGTGGAAGCCGATGAAGAACTGAGTGAAATCGAATTTCCCGAGTGGCTAAACCAGGTTGAAAGGTCCATTGAGCCGGAGTTAGAGGCCGTGATGGATACCCTGACTCCGCCGGCAATTGAAATGCTGGCAGATCAAGAAGAAGGGGAGATCGTTCCTAAAGAAGTTGAAGAATCTCATCCTCAAGAAGATATCCCTATTGAAGTTGTCGGGCCTCTGCACGGGTTGCGAGGGGTATTGCCAGCCGAACCTCTGGTGGCTGAACAAAAGAAGCCTTCTAAAGCTCTGTCAGAGTTGCTGGTTACCGATAAACAGCGCGCTCAGGCAGAGCTATTCTTAAGGCTGATCGAGGAAGAAGGAAAACCGAAACCGATCCCCGCTGCCAAACGGGCGAAACCTCACACCCTATGGCGAGCGCTTATCTTTCTAGCTCTCGTGGTTGCCGCAACGATAGGGTATCTTCTTGCTCCATTTTCCACCCCCCCGCAGGAATTGAGCGTTGGCGTGTTCGATGCCATGCAGGCTGTCAATCAACTTCCTGCTCAGGCGCCGGTGCTGCTGATCGTAGATTTAGAGGGAAGCGACTTCGCCGAGATGCAAGCCACAACTGGCGCAATGTTGGATCAAATGATGATCAAAGGCGCTTTTTTTGTCCTTGTCTCCGCCAACCAAAATGGTGCCCTGCAAGCCGATCGTCTGTTACGGGAGGTCAGCCGTTTGAATGGGCATCACTATCAACCTTCAGTGGGATGGGTGAATCTCGGCTATTTGCCAGGAGGAGCAGCGGGAATGCAGGCATTTGTGCAATCTTTGACCGAGGTCATGCCCACGACCATCGATGGGGATGCAGCCTGGCAGAGTGACCGCCTGAAAAATATCCGCACACTCTCCGATTTTAACCTGGTGGTAGTCATCACCGAAGACTCTACTCGAGCTCGCCAATGGCTTGAACAAATGAAAGGACACGTCCCCGTCTCGCGTTTGATATTTGCGGTAAGCGCTCAAGTGGAACCAATCTTGCGTCCTTACTACGAAGCCAACCCACGCCAGGTTCAGAGTGTGCTGGCCGGCATTCGCGATGGGGCAATCTATGAAACGCAAGCGGCGCGCCGGGGATGGGCAATGCAATTGTGGGATGCTTACACATTCGTGGTGATGATGGGGATTGCCCTGATTTTTCTCGGGTCGTTGGTTTACGCTTTATTTGCTCTTCTGGCGCGGCGCAAAGGACGGGCGGAGAGGGAGGGACGATGAACTTTGATCAACCTTTTTTAGATCTTCTGGGCGGCGCGCTGGGCCTGCTGTTGACTTTGCTTGTGTTCAGTTATCTGCTTGGTGACCATTTTCTGGTGCGTCTGATCTTTTATGGTTACATTGGACTCATGGCAGGTTATTCGGTCGTCATTGCTTTTAACAGTGTAATCTATCCTCTGCTCGTCCAACCCCTGATCGATAATCCGGTTACTGGCTGGATACAAACAGCCGTACCTCTGCTCCTGTGTGGCTTGCTGTTATTAAAGCTATCCACTCGCCTTTCCAAACTTGGCAATCTTAGCCTGGCTTTTTTGGTTGGGGTTGGTCTGGCAGCCTTGATTGGAGGGGCTATCCAGGGAACGTTAGTGCCGCAGCTCTCAGCAGTGATTAGCCCATTCGACCTGGAGCGCTCGGCTATGGCAGCCGAAGAGCGCTTTTCCGCTGTTGTGCAAGGTTTCTTGATGTTGTTCGGTACGGTGACAACGCTAACATATTTTCATTTTGGGGCGCGTCCCCGCGCCAGCGGTTTGGCTCGGCGGTTAGAATGGATTGAAACTTTTAGCTGGATTGGGCAGATTTTTATTGCTATTGCTTTGGGGCTGATCTTTGCTGGATTGCTAAAAGCCGGTTTTGTTGCCCTGGTCGAACGGATTCAAACGATGGTGAATTTTGTGATCACACTTCAAGGGGGGTTTTAAGAGTATGCCGGTTTCCTTTGTAAAGGCGGATTCGTTGCTTGCGCTAGATGTTGGGATGGTTAACACCCGGGCAAGCCTCTTTGATGTAGTGGATGCTCGTTACCGCTATCTGGGTAGTGGAGAGGCTCCTTCAACGGTTACTGCCCCCTATCACGATCTTTCCGAAGGCGTTCATCGAGCCATTGAGCACTTGCAGCAAGTTACCGGACGGGTCTTGTTGGACGAAGAGGCTAAACTGATCGTCCCGGCACGCCAGGATGGCAGTGGCGTCGATTTGGTGGTCTCAACGATCTCGGCTGGTGCACCGCTCAAGGTGATCCTGGCCGGTTTATTATCCGATATTTCCCTTGAAAGTGCCGCAAACTTGCTCTCAACCACCTATGCCCACATTCTCGATCAAATTCACCTGGGCGATCAGAGAACCTTGCAAGATCGCCTCAACCTGGTGTTACACGCTAATCCAGATCTGATTGTTGTTGCTGGTGGCACAGAGGGGGGTGCGGAACGAGCGGTGATGCAAATGATGGAAGCTATAGGGTTAGCATGTTTATTGAGCAACGAAGAAAGTCGTCCGTATGTTCTCTATGTGGGCAATACTGCCATTCGCGAGCAGGTGAAAAACGCTTTAGGTTCCATTGGTAGCCTCGTATTATCCTCGAATATCCGACCCACATTGGAAGTTGAGAACCTGGAAGCCGCTAAATTAGACTTAATGAGCGCTTTTCGACAAATTCGGAATACGCATCTCCCTGGATTCTATGAAATCGATCAGCTATCCAATGGTGGAGCAATCACCCCTGCCTTTGGTTGGGAACGTGTGGTGCGGATGTTAAGCAAAGCATACGATCAACGCAAAGGGGTGATGGCCGTGGATATTGGAGCAGGGGCGACTGTGATTGCGGCTGGATTAGGCGGCAACGCAACAGTGGGGGTTTTCCCCCAGTATGGTTTGGCAAATCCTGCCTTACGCAATTTAGAGCAGGTTTCAATTCATGACCTTTCTTACTGGCTGCCCTTTGATCTCTCTCCGCAAAAAATCAAGAACATCCTTCTGACAAAACAGACCTACCCGGCCAGTTTACCGATGAATGATGAGGAATTAGAGATCGAGTTAGCTCTTGGGCGGCTGATGTTACAATACAGTTTAAGAGAGATGCGCAAGCGGCTGAAGGATTTTGGGGGAGGAGAGCTGCCTATCCTGCCGCCGTTGGAACCGATCATCGCGGCAGGTAGCGTGTTAACCCGTGCGCCGCGCTGGTCACAGGCTGCCCTACTTTTGCTAGATGGTTTGCAACCCACTCGCATTACGACCCTCGTGCTTGACCAACACCACATTGTCGCTTCGCTCGGGGCAGCGGCGGCGGTCAATCCTGTGTTGGCAGTGCAGGCAATGGATTTCGGCACCTTGTTGAGTCTGGCCTCGGTAATCGCTCCCCTTGGCCAGGCTCGACCGGGCACGGTTGTTTTGAAAGCAAAACTGACTTACGAGGATGGCCGTCAGGATAAAATGGAATTTCGCTATGGTTCTCTGTACCGCATTCCCCTAGCGTTTGGGCAGACTTTGCAGTTGCATTTGCAACCTCTCCATGGATTTGATCTTGGAATGGGCGGAGCAGGAATCGGCGGAAAAGTTCGGTTGTCTGGCAGCGCTCTGGGGGTGATCGTTGACACGCGTGGTAGACCGCTGCCAAAAATTCGAGATGCAAGGCGAAGACAGGAATGGTTAAGAAAGAATTTTGCGGTTTTAGAGAATCGATAATGGCACTGTTCTTGCAAATTCAGCGTTAAGGGATTTTGCGATGCAATTGTCGGTAACCCACTTCCAACCTCTGACGACCATTCGACGCGAACGTTTGCTTCCTGCCACTGGCAAAGTTCTGGCGCGCAAGGGGCAAAAGGTGCAATCGACAGATATCGTGGCTGAGTGTGAGTTGACTCCACAATTTGTATTGGTAGAGTATGGGCGATGGCTAGGCCTCTCTCCTCAACAGGCTGATGCTTATGTGCAGGTAAAAGTAGGAATGGACATTGAGAAGGGAGATGTGATTGCCGGACCTCTGGGGATAATGAAGCGCGTTGTTCGCACGCCCTATTCAGGGCGGGTCGTGCTAATGGGAGAAGGACAATTGCTGTTACGTCTCAAATCTCAACCTTTCTCGTTGCAGGCGGGTTTTGAAGGGACGGTTGTCGAATTGATTGCCGATCGGGGTGTCATCCTGCAGACGGTGGGAGTCCTGGCGCAAGGGATTTGGGGCAACGGCCTGGTGGCAAATGGAATTATTGCAGCCGTCTTGAGCAGAGCCGATGAGGAATTAACCGAAGGGCATCTGGATCAACGAGCGCAGAATGCCATTGTGATCGGTAGTTATGTGACAAAAGAGAGAACATTGGAAAAAGCAGCTTCCTTACCGATTCGCGGTTTGGTTCTTGGTGGCCTTGAAGCGGAGCTTATCCCGCTGGGGGAGAAAATGTCTTACCCGATCTTGGTTTTGGACGGCTTTGGCCCCTATCCGATGAATCCTTACGCATTTCCAATTTTGGTCACCAACGAAAGGCGGGAGGCCTATCTCAACGCAGAAAAATGGGATGCCCTTCGTGGCACAAGACCAGAGATCATTATTCCTCTCCCGCTGGAAAATTATCCTGCCGAAAGTCATGAATCAGCCGAGCTGATTGTTGGCACCAGTGTGAGAATCACTCGGACACCCTATTGTGGCCGCATAGGCAAAGTAGAGAAATTATTGAGTGGTAAGGCAATCTTGCCCAACGGATTATCCGTTCAGGCTGCCCAGGTACGCCTGGCGGATGACGAGGTAGTTCTATCTCCGATAGCCAATTTGGAGATCATTGAAACTTAAACGGCGGCCAGAGTTTTTATACCCTCAGCAAGGAGGAGAAAGCTATGACGTTTGAAGAGATCAACTTTGATACAGAAAACCTGGAGGCGGCGCCGCCGCCTGAGGAGCGTTCCAATCGGGCTTTTATTGTAATTGCCATTGGTTTGATAGTCCTGGCGTTATTGGTAGTTGCTTGTTTGGCAGGATATGCGCTGGTGTATGTTCCCCGCCAACGACAAAATCAAGCCAATCAGATTGCAACGGTAAACGCCCAGAACACCGAAGTGGCAAAGAGCATCCTGGCTACTACCCTTGCCGAGGCGTTCACTCCTACCCCAGAAGTGACTGCAACGAACACGCCTTTGCCGGTGACGCCGACCGATACGCCGGTGGTCATCATCCCGACCAACACACTTGTTCCAACCGGCGATCCCCGTACGGCAACCGTCGCTGCACTTTATACGCAAGCCGCCCAGGCAACCATGCCCAGCGTACGGACCCCCACGCCTACCTCGACCGCTCTCCCCGCCACAGGCTTTGCGGATGAAGTCGGCGCGCCGGCTATGCTGGGATTGGCTGTTCTATTGTTAGCCGTAATCTTCCTGGCGCGTCGTCTGCGAAGCACAGCCAGTTGAATTGGATGCAGTAACAGGGGTAAAGGCTATCCAATCCTTTACCCCTCTGCCTGCTAGCCTGTCTTGGCAGCGATCTCTTTCCCAAAATCGATGAGGGCTTCCATCACTTCGATCGAACGTCCTTCGGCATATACCCGAAGGACCGGTTCGGTTCCCGATGGGCGAATCAGTAACCAGGAGTCATCCTCCAGTAGGTACTTGATGCCGTCCAGTGAGCGTATGTCGGCGACTCGCATCCCCCCAATCCTGGCTGGAGCGTTCTCCAGCAGGTTTTGTTTCATTTTCTCTTTCGCTACCGGTCGACTGAGGGTCAGATCTAAACGTTTGTAGTGCGAAGGTCCAGCTTCCTGTAAGAGCTCGTCTACCAACTCGGTTAGGGAACGTCCTGACCTGGCAACAATTTCAATCAGGAGTAAACCCATCAGAATGCCATCCCCTTCGGGAATATGCCCATGGATGGACATGCCGCCTGATTCTTCCCCTCCGATGAGAATGTCTCCTTTAAGCATGTATTCGGCAATGTAATTGAATCCTACCGGGGTCTCATAAACCGTAAGGCCATATTTCCGAGCCAGCCGATCGATCATGCTGGTAGTGGAAACGGTACGGACGACAGCACCTTTCCAATTGCGTTCTTCTACCAGGTATTTCAAAGCCAGCGCCATAATTTTGTGTGGATCGATAAAATGGCCTTCCTCATCCATGGCACCAATGCGATCGGCGTCGCCATCGGTCGCCAGGCCGAAGTTCCCCATGTGGGTGCTGATGGCGCCGGCCAGAGCGCCAAGGTGTTTGCGGATAGGCTCGGGGTGAATGCCGCCAAAACCTGGATTCATCTCCCCGCGGATCTCTTGAATCTCGCAGCCAGTTCCTTGCAGAAACCCTTTGATTACGCCGCGTCCACTGCCATACATCGAATCGACTACGACCCGTTGAGGGTTTTCCGCAATGGCATCGAAATCAATCAGGCTGCGCAAATGCTCTCCGTAAGCAGGCAGAGGATTGAAGCGTTGGATCAATCCGTTTTGGCGGGCGATTTCAAAATCCATCAAGTTTGGCCCACGGGCGCGTTCTTCGTTGTGGTTGAGGAACACTTCAACCCGGCGGCACTGTTCTGCGGTCGCTGAGCCACCGTAATAGGCTTTTAATTTCACGCCGTTATAACGTGGAGCATTGTGTGAAGCGGTTATCATAATCCCGGCAATGGCTCCAAGGTGGCGAACGGCGTAGGAAATCGCCGGGGTTGGAGCGTCGGATTGAGCTAAATAAACCGTGAAACCATTTGCGGCTAAGACTCGGGCAACGTCGGCCGCATATCGGTCGGAGAGAAATCGCGTGTCAAAACCAACCACAACCATTTGCTTGTTTTGGACCTGGAAACCTTCCAATCCGTTTTCCCACGAGCCCGAGGCGATTGCATCGGCGATGGCTTGCGCAACGTTGCGCAGGTTGTGAAATGTAAACGTGTCAGAAATCACCGCCCGCCAACCATCTGTGCCAAAGTGAATGGGCATTTGCTACTCCTTGAAAGTGATCTGAGATAGGTTCACCCTGAATTCCCCAGAGGCGATCGAATTGCGTGCTTTTGAGACGCAAGGTGTGCATCAAATTTTATCATTGAATGGCGTTTTTCTTGCATCAGCTTTGGAAAGATCCACCTGCATTGTGATGGTTGAAAAAAGACAATGGAGATTCTAAGGCATTCATGCTAGAATGAAGTCAGGATGGAAGGATACATTTCCGAAACGGTTGCCTTATTTCGCCAGATGGCGATCTTTCAGGGATTAGATGATGCCCAATTGGCAGAGCTGGAAGGTTTCTTTCAGCGCGCCAGAGTGCATAAAGGTGACCTGATTGTCCAGGAAGGCTCTCCAGGCGATTATTTTTATATCATCTACTCCGGTCGATTGCTGGTGTGGCATGAAACCCCTAACGGCAGAGAGGAAGTGGCTACTCTGATTCGCGGCGATTATTTTGGTGAAGAGGCTTTGCTTTTCGGACAACCTCGCCTCGCCAGTGTCTCTGCATTGGAGGAGAGTGAATTGCTGCTAGTCGATCAAGAAAAGTTTCGGGAGATGCTTTCTCTCTATCCAAGCCTGAGGCTAAGTTTTACCGCCACAGCAGAAAGCCGTCATCTGGCGGAAAAAGAGCGATTTGACTGGCTTGGAAACGACGAAGCGATTTATTTGGTAACTCGCAAACACGAGTTATTCCTTTGGCGCTCTCTTATCCTTCCCATTTTCGCTGTCATACTTGGCATCCCCCTGACGGTTTGGGGAATGATGATGACCAGTGTTTTTCTGCAACACGTTTTGCTGGTTCTTGGTGGGCTATTTATCGGAGGAGGCGTTCTGTGGGGAATCTGGAATTGGATCGATTGGGGAAATGATTATTACATTATCACCAATCAGCGGGTGCTGTGGTTGGAAAACGTAATCGGCATCTATTCCAGCCGGCGCGAAGCGCCGTTGACAAGCATTTTAGCCGTCAACAAGTTGACAACCCAGATTGGGCGCATCTTCAATTATGGCACGATCGATGTTCGCACCTATACCGGGTCAATCGTCATGCGCAACATGGCAGCCCCCGATCTGTTTGAGGCTTTCCTGCGCGGGCATCGTGAGCGGGCGCAGAAACGAACCCTGGAGCAAGAGCGACAATCCATGCGCGAAGCCTTGCGCACCAAACTGCTGATGCACGAAGGAGGCAAAACCCCGGTTGGAAGCCAGGCCTCCTCGAAGCCATCCATTCCTCGGCAAGCTACTCCCTTGCCGATTCAGGACAGAAAAAAAGCCTTCAAAGAGCTGATCCATACCTTTTTTATGATGCGTTATGAAAATCATGGGGTAATTACCTATCGAAAGCACTGGCTGGTACTGATTCGGAAAACGTTACAGCCCACTTTCGTCATGGTGGCGTTGATTGCCTTTACGGTTTATCTCATTTACCGCCTGGGATTTCAACACGAGGGATTTCTCCTTTCGGGGTTAACCTGGACGATTTTGTTATTGATGGGCTATGTCGGCGTTGGGTTATGGTGGTTGTATCATTATCTGGACTGGAGCAATGATATTTATCAATTGACTCCTGAACAGATTTTGGATATCGAGAAAAAACCGCTGGGCAGGGAAGACAAGAAAACAGCTTCTTTGGATTCCATTCTCAGCGTGGAACATGATCGCAAAGGCATTCTGCGCTTATTGTTTAATTATGGGGATGTGATTGTAAATGTAGGGCAAACCCAGTTTACTTTTGACGGCGTTGCCAACCCCGATCAGGTGCATCAGGATATCCGCGCCTATATGGAAGCCCGGGTGCGCAAAAAACGCGAACGGGAGTTGATGCAAGAGCGCGAACGGATGATGGAGTGGTTATCGGTTTATCACGAAGAGGAGAAGAATCTCCGTCAGAGCAGCCAGGGAAATTGAGCAGCCCAGCAAGGGAGAAAAGATTAAAGACCCGACAGGGCTTCACCGGCATCGGTAGAGTGAGTGTAGATTTCTACGCCAAGTTTTTGAGCAACTTCGCGAGCCTTCGGCTCAACCATTGGCGAAATCACGATCAAGCGATCTGCTTTGCGGTTGTGTAGTCTTTCATAAAAGCGAGCTTTCCTGACAAACTGGTACATTTCACCCATGCTGATTGAGGATTTTATCTCGCCCAGAATGAGCATTCCGTTCTTGATGATCAGGTCGAGCTCGATTTCTTCTGGATAGCCAAAGACTTCACCGTTGGCATCCCATTCGACAACGTTGACCACTTCAAGGCCAGCGAAGTCCTTCAGCATTGCTTGCAAAGCGTTTCGAAAGGCTTGCTCGGTATAAATCCCCCAACGTGCCCCGATAGCTCCTAACCTGATGTCGCCCTTTTGATCCACTTTATCGATCGCAGCGATCAGTTTGCGGATTACCTGCTGGTTCTCTTCCCATTTTCTTTCTTGGTCGTCCCAACGGCGTTGGTTCTCTGCCCATAGTTTTGCTTGGTCGTCCCAGCGGCGTTGGTTCTCTGCCCATTGTTTTGCTTGGTCGTCCCAGCGGCGTTGGTTCTCTGCCCATTGTTTTGCTTGGTCGTCCCAACGGCGTTGGTTCTCTGCCCATTGTTTTGCTTGGTCGTCCCAGCGGCGTTGGTTCTCTGCCCATTGTTTTGCTTGGTCGTCCCAACGGCGTTGGTTCTCTGCCCATAGTTTTGCTTGGTCGTCCCAACGGCGTTGGCTCTCTGCCCATAGTTTTGCTTGGTCGTCCCAACGGCGTTGGCTCTCTGCCCATTTGCGCTCGCTCTCTAAGCGCATCTGACGGATTTCTTCCAGAAGCTGGTCGAAGCGATCGCGCGTCTCACCTTTCGGAGCAAAGTGTTCCCGAGAGATTTGCAGCACCGCTTCGCGCAGATTGGGGTCTTTCTCCACGAGGCGGGGCAGTTCCTGAAGGATGATTTTCTTAATCTCTTCGTTTTCCATAAGCTAAAATCATTTTCCTTACCCCCATTATAATATCATTCTCCTTGATCGCTGATGATTTTTGCCAGGGTTTGAGTTAACTGGCGGCAAGTGTTCTTCCAGCTTCTCAGTAGATTTCTTTGGGAAGAAGTTAGCAGGGTGGTAAACCCTTCAAGTAAGTTTTGGATTTCCGCTTCGAGTTCAGAAAGTTCGCTTTGCTTTTGACGCAAGAGGGAAATGCTCTCTGGTGTGAGTGCTTTTGGTGGAGCGGAACTTGCCTGCTGGAGTTGATGCACTGTCTGGATAACCTCTCCCAAAGTACCGCCAATGACGGCGAGTTCGCTGTAAATGCGTAACTCGAAAACCTCGGTTAATTTTCTACCCGCAAGGCCGCAGAACTTGGTGAGGGTGTATTCGCCGCGTTGGAAGGCAAGATCACCAAGCACTGCCAGGGCTTCGTGGGTGTCAAGCAGATTCATTTGCTGAAAGTTTAGAGCTGATGGATCTGCAGCGACCAACCGGTACAGCAGGTCATAGGCCTCCTCCTTTTTGCCCAGCGAGTAAAGCTCGAGGCCAAGTTTTGCCATCAACCAAGCGTTGTCAGGCTCTTCACTCAGGGCAATTCGCATGGTTTGAATGGCGCGCTCCACGCGGGGCTTTCCCTGTGCAGATGGATGCAGGTAACCGTCGTGAAATATGATCAATCCCTCTTTGTCGTGAGCTATCCTGCCGTTACTTTCCAGTATCGAGTCCCGATTATCTTCATGATACCGTTTGCGGTAGCGGAAGTTCGGATGATTGCGAAAGAAGCGCAGTAGAGGGATATCGAGGGTGTGTTGCAGACGATTACGGTAGAAATTGCGAAGGATTACCCAATAGGCATCAGCTTCATCGCCTTGAGCAAGTTTTCTCATGCGTTGGCCGCTATCCCGCTCTAATTCTTCATCGGCATCCATCACCAGAATCCAGTGGCCGCTGGCTTGGGCGAGACTATAGTTACGCGCAGCCGAAAAGTCATCGATCCATTGAAACTCATACAATTTTGCCCCCGCCGCCCGAGCAATCTCTCTGGTTTTATCCGTTGAGCCAGTATCGACGATAATCATCTCGTCAACCACGCCTTGGACGCTGGCAAGACAGCGGGGCAATATGGTTTCCTCATTCTTCACGATCATGCACAGGGAGATCAAGGGGATTTCCATCAAGCATTTTCCTTATCAGGGGAGGTTCGCTTCTGCTTTTTGCAAGAGGTCCTCGCAGTTCTCCAACCAGCCTTGGAGTTCTTGAACGGTTAGCGGTGGCGCGTTGTGGGTGGATAACGATTGAGAAAGTTCAGCTTGAAATTCCTGCAGCAGGCGGACACACTGGCGTAGACTTTGAATGCGCGCAAGGGGGTCTAACGAGGTACTGCGGCGGATAGCCTGATCAATGGCTTGCAAGAACGCTTCGGCGCTGAGGCGATAGGCGGGAGCATTGAGCTCTGGGTATCCCTCGATTGCCAGACTTCCCTTTGCAGCTCCAAATGCCAGGTCAAATTCTTCCCGTTGATATGCCAGTTGAGCCAGGGTAATGAGCCCGTTTTTGGTTTGATAAAGATTTGCCATCTTTGTATTAATTTCTAATGCTGCTCTTTTTAGGGTTTTATAGGCGTTTTCTAAATCTCCCTGCTGATAATATTCCAGACCCAGGTAAAATTGCAAATTGCCGTTCTCTGGTTCTAATTCAGCAGCCCGCTTGAGATAATACCAGCTTCGCTCACTGCGCGTTGTCTGTCCACCCTGTACTTTTTCCGATAATGGGCCAAAGTGAAGAATGATCAAATCACAATTTTCAATTTTCCCGTTTGCTTCGAAGATGGAGGGAAACACGGCTTCGTGATACATGGATCGAAAGCGGTACTTGGGGTCGTTGCGGAACAAGCGGATCCAGCCGCGCGTTTTTCGATCAATGTATTGCCAGGGTTCAAGAGAAATCAAGGCGCGCAAGGTACATTCGTACGCGTCCGCCGTGCTCTCCTGAAGCAAAGGGCGGATAGCTTTTTGAGACTTTTCTTCGAGCACTTCATCAGCGTCAAGCACCAGGATCCATTCGCCCGTGGCACGCTCCAGGCCGTAATTACGAGCGTCAGCAAAATTTTCATTCCACTCAAAGTCTAAAACCACCCCACCAAACTGTTCGGCAATTGGTCTGGTTTGGTCTTTAGAACCCGTATCGACAATGATTATTTCGTCAACCACGTTCTTGACGCTATTCAGGCAACGTGGCAGATTGTTTTCCTCATTACAGACAATCATACACAGCGATAGAAGCGGTTTCATTCTATCTCCTCATGGTATACGCCTAAGAGATTTTGCACCAGTTTGTGAGCAGCATTGACCTTTTGCCGCCAGTGATAGAGCGTCTTTAGGGCTTGAGGGAGGAGATCTTGTTCAGTACACAGCTCGTTGAGCAGAACTGCTGCACTCTTTATTTCATGCTCCATGTGTTTAAGTTCTGCGTAGAGGTGTGATTTTGATATGGACATTTCTGCACTCGCCGCTAACTCCTCAAGTCGCTCAAGCGTTGAAGCCGAAGATGCCAGCGCTTGATAAAACTTTGCTGAACGAGTTAATAAGGGTTCGGCATTTAATGCCCAACCTGCTTGAGCGCTTTTTTTAGCCACGTCATAATTCCGCAGATATAAGGAGGTTTCGGCTAAGGCTACAAACAGGGATTGGAGAAAATCTGCTTCAACGGTGTTGGCATCCACTTGTTGAACAACTTCGGTGAGCAAATTGAACGCTTGGGGATATTTCTTTTCTATTAGGTAAATGAACCCCAATTTTGCTTTAGCGTACAATGAGTCGGGATGGCGAAGTACCATGTTCTCCAGAATGCGCCGATCGCGCTCGATTCTGGACTCGGTTGCCTGCACAACTTGCTTCAAGTAGCCGTAATGATGAATGATGAAGGAACTTTTCGCAAAACGTCCGCCTTGCGCGGCAATCGCTGGATAAATCATCTCATGAATGGCGTTTTGAAAGCGATAGGTCCGGCAATTGCGAAAAAGGCGAACCTGTTGCGAGTCATAATACGGAGCTAAAGCATCTGGAGTGCTGTAGGAGCGCACAATCAAATAAATGCCATCGGCCGCTGTATCTTGAAGAAAGGCTCTCAATTGAGACGCGGCTGCAAAGTCGAGTTCTTCATCGGCATCGAGGAAAAGAATATACTGGCCATTGGATCGGTCTAGGCCGAAGTTGCGTGCAGCAGCGAAGTCATCGCACCACTGAAAATCGTACACCTGCGCCCCGTACGATTGCGCAATCTCTTTGGTACTATCGCTGGAGCCAGTGTCTACCACGATCAATTCGTCCGCCACATCTTTCACGCTTTGCAGACAATGCGGTAAATACGCTTCTTCGTTTTTGACAATCATGCAGAAGGAGAGTAAGGGTTTGTTTCGAATCATAGACCTGCCTGGGCTTTTAGCAAGCGCATGTTTCTATTGCCTGCCTTGGGTTGTTTGAAACAAAGAACGGACCTGTTTTTCCCATGCTTCATCTAACCAGTTTTCAAAGAAAGAACGGCAGCATCCCAGCTTCAGCCACTCTTGACACTGGGGGATTAAGCTTTTGCGATAAATGTGAAAAGGAGGCGCCTGAGTATCAGCATATAATCCGATTCCCAGACAGGAAGCGCGAATACAAAAATGGCGGTCTTCCCCCCAAAAGTTCACCCCAGTAATTCTGGAAAAGTTGATCCCGGCTTCCAATGCCTGCCTGTTGATTAAGGTACAGGCCCCCAAACCACCGACGCGATACAGGCCAGGTTCACGCAGTCGTAAGATGCTTTCGGCTGAGTAGAAGAGGTATTCGTGAATATCCCATACGTTGGGCAAGTAGGGGGTGGGTAATGTGGATTGTTTCCATTGTGTCCAAAACACTTCGCTTACAATCCAGGATTGAGCCTCTAAGAGAACTTCGAGGGTTTGAGGTTGCAGGATTAAGTCTGAGTCAATCAGAAACAGGTACTCAGCGGTTGTGTGAAGAAAGCGAGCAATGGCAAAATTCTTGATGGCAATCACCCGATCGACAATAGCAGTATTCCACTGATGAGTCTCTTCAGTTTTGATAAACGCCTGGATCGGAAATCCCAGTGAGGGCAGGATCTCAGCGCCGTTTTCCTTACAGAAGCTGAGCAAGAGCTGTTTTGACTCGTGTTGATCATTGTCGTCATAAAACCAAAAGGAGAGTTTTCCGGGATAGCTCAGTCGCTTTAGCGCTTCCAGGAACAGGAATAGAATCTCTGGGTCTTGTCTGATTGCTGAAAAGAGGGTAATCTCCGGTACTTGTGGGTTTGCCATCTTTGTCAACTCTAGCTACACTGAACTGCTTCACCATTATTCTAGTATAGGGGATTTAATTTCTGAATAAATTTGCAGTAAAAATGTGATAAAGAGTCCGTAATTTGTGCGTTGGTTTGGCGATGGATTACAAAGAAAAGTGTTTCGGTCTGAATTTATGTTAGAATATCCGAAAAGTGGTGTTTTTCTGCGAGCAGGTATTCTCCGGATTACGATGACTCTTGAATCACGGCGTTTTGAAGGTGTTTTATGGCTATTCGAGAAATTGTGACTCATCCCAATGAGGTTCTGCGCCGTAAGGCGCACAAAGTACAGGACTTTGGCAAGGACTTGCAAGTCCTGATTGAAGACATGATTGAAACCATGCGCGCTGAACCAGGAGTTGGGTTGGCGGCCCCTCAGGTGGCTGTACCCTTGCGTCTGATTGTGGTCGAGTATGGCGAAGAAGAAAACCCGGAGGTTCCTCCGAAGTTATATGTGATGGCTAATCCTGAAATTACCCGCGCTTCAGTGGAGACTGAAAAGGGTGTTGAAGGGTGCCTGTCCATTCCGGGCTATGTTGGAGAGGTGGAACGGGCGGTAGAAATCGTGGTTCGCGGACAAAACCGTTTTGGCAAGCCAATGAAGGTCAAGGCCAGGGGTTGGCTGGCGCGTATTTTCCAGCACGAGATCGATCATCTCAACGGAGTGCTGTTTATTGACCGAACCGATAAGGTCTGGAAGGTCGAAGAAGAGCCCCAAGCAGTCCAGGTGAGCAGCGAAGGGTGATACCTGACGATTTCACCCGTGCTATTGTGACGCTTCATTGCTCAAATGCAACTACATGCTCAAACATCTTTCTCTAACCAATTTCCGCAACTACGTGCGCCTAGAGATGGAATTCCCGCCAGGCCTGCTGCTAATCGTGGGGGGAAATGCGCAAGGCAAAACCAATCTACTGGAAGCGCTTTATTACCTTTCGACGTTTTTATCCTTTCAGGCGGAAAACGAGCGGCAATTAATCAACTTTTCTGCTGCCCAGGATGAACTAGCGGTGGCAAGAATGGTGGCTGAATATCAACGTGGTTTGGTCGATTACCGACTGGAAGTGCGCCTAATTCTTGAAAATGAAAACCGCAATGGTGTAGCTCGCCTGCGCAAAGAGGTTTTGTTAGACGGGGTCAAACAGAAGATCACTGCGGTCGTTGGTCATCTCAGTGCGGTTGTCTTCTTGCCCCAATCGATTAAGATTGTAGAAGGCTCCCCAGAAGATCGAAGGCGATTCTTAAATCTTGCCATTGGTCAGGTGATGCCGGCTTACACCGAAGCCCTAGGTGAATACACGCGCGCCCTCCAGCAACGAAATGCGTTGCTCAAGTTACTGGCAGAAAAGGGCGGAGATGCCGACCAGCTCGATTTTTGGGATTTGGAGATTGCCCGTTCAGGCGCAAAGATTATTCAGGCGCGCATTAAAGCCATCCATGAGCTGGAAGAACTGGCCGGCCCTCTTCACCGTCAGTTGACGCGTGGCAAAGAGGGTCTGGTCTGTCTGTATCAACCGGCTTATGATCCCTATCCGACCCATCCTGCCCAATATCGTTTGCCCGTAAATCTCCCGGTCGATCGGGGACAGTTATCCCTCTCCCAGATTCAAGATGGATTTCTCGAAGCCTTACGCAAAACTCGCCGTCAGGATATCCAGCGGGGTTTAACGACTCTGGGGCCTCACCGAGACGAGGTATGCTTTCTCTCGAATGGATTGGACTTAACCGTCTACGGCTCACGCGGGCAGGGACGAACGGCTGTGATCGCCCTGAAACTGGCCGAATTAGAATGGGTAAGAAAGAAGATCGGATTTTATCCGATTTTTTTGCTGGACGAAGTACTGGCTGAACTGGACCCATCTCGCCGCCAGGACTTGCTCGACCGTTTAGCAGACTGCCAGCAAGCGGTCCTGACGACGGCTGAAGCTAGTTTGTTTGATTCAAATTTCTTAAAGAAAGTCAACATATGGCGAGTTGACAACGGCAGGGTTCTGGAATCCGCAACAATACCGGAGGAGTAATGGCGCATGTATTTCAAATCAATCTTTCGAATGGAGGGGTGCCAAAACTGGCTGTCCCGTTTGTGTTGGTTCATGCATGGGGGTTAGAGGGAGATGCTCACCGCGAACTTCGCCACCATGGTGGTGAGGAACGCGCCGTGTGTTTATATGCCTTAGAGAGAATCCTGGATCTCCAAGCGGAGGGACACCCGATTTACCCCGGTTCGATCGGTGAAAATTTAACCCTATTCGGGGTGGATTGGAACAGGTTAAGAACCGGCACCATCCTGCGCTTTCAGGCAGGGGTTGAAATTGAGCTGACCAGGCCTACTACGCCCTGTCACACCATTGCAGCCTCTTTTAAGGATGGGGCAATCGAGCGCGTTTTGCATGAACGACATCCGGGTTGGTCACGGTGGTATGCCAGGGTTTTGCGCGAAGGTGAATTAAGGGTTGGTGAAACAGTGTACATGCTGACTTGAAAATTTTGGAGAGCGAAAGCCACACTTCCGCAATATTTGCCCTGCTTCCGCAATCTATGGATTGTGAAAGCCATGCTTTCGCAATATATGTGTTGAACTCTTTCAACCCAATGGGCGTTTTTCAGGAATGCCAGCCCGGCGAGGATAAGGTGGGGGAGTAGCTGCAATTTTATCAATAATGACCAGATACCGATCCTCTGCCACCTGCGGAAGATGGACAGGCACAAGTTTGCGCACCTGTCCGCCGAGGAGAGCTATGGCGTGCTCAGCTTGCTGAACCTCGCCTGGAGCGCTTTCGCCCTTCATAGCAATCGCTGCGCCACCAACCCGAACCAGAGGTAAGAGATATTCCACAAGGGTAGGCAGGTTCGCCACGGCGCGCGCCAGCGCCCAATCGTATTGCTCGCGATGTTGTGGCAGATGAGCAACGGCTTCTACTCGGGAGGATAAAACGGAGACCCTGTTTAGCCCAAGCTCCTGGACAACCGTTTGGCAAAAAGCAGCTTTTTTCCCAATAGCCTCAATCAGGGTTAACTCAAGACTAGGACAGGCTATTTTCAGAGGCAAGCCCGGAAACCCAGCCCCGCTGCCAACATCGACAATGCGTTGTGGGATTGACTCGGACATTGCCAGTAAACAGGTCAACGAATCCAGAAAGTGCTTGATGCGAATCATTTCAGGGCTGCGGATGGCGGTGAGATTGAGCCGTTGATTCCACTCCAGAAGAAGCTGCTCGTAACGGGTGAAGGCATCGATCTGCCGGGGAGAGAGGCGCAATCCCAGCTTCTGATAGACCATTTGCGCAAATTCTGGCATGGTTTGATTATACCTTGTTCGAACTTTCACATCCTTTTTGGTCGCGGCACTTCGTCGGTGCAATTTTATTTGTATAAAACGTAAAACGATCAGGAAATTCGGAATTTTTACGCGATTTTTACGCCCGAAAGACTCAAGAATGGCGAACGTTGACGATAAAGGAGATAGAACGAAATTTTCGCTGAGTTGATACCAGGCTAGAGGAAAACGCAAAGGAGGCGCATATAAGGTCAGGATCGCAAACCAAACCCTTCAATCCCTGAAAACGTCCGGAGAGCGTGGGCAACTTTCTGAGACGGCAAACCAAAAGCCCGGATACCAATCAACCCAATTGGGGGATGGATCCCCCAACCAGATTCTAAACAAGGAGGTTTAAAATGGCTACTGTTGACGTCACCCGTGTAGCGGGTAACATTGGGGCACTCAATGCCCTGTACTCTCTCCAAAACATCAACGCCCAACTGGCAATTCACCAGACCCGTCTGGCGACTGGTAAGCGTTTGAACGAGGCTGCCGATGACCCGGCCGGGATGTCGATTGCCACCACCTTCGATGTGCGCCGCCAGGGTTTGAAGACCGCTCTGAGCGCTATCGGCGATGCCAAGAACCTGATGTCCACCATGGAAGGCGGTTTGCGCAAGGTGCAGGACATCCTGGTCAAGATGCGCAACAAGGCGATGGAAGCGCAGGGCGATACCATCGGTGCTAACGAGCGCCAAGCGATTCAATCGCAGTTGCGTGCCTTCCGTGATGAGATTGAGGCGATCGTAACGCAAACCCAATGGAACAACAATTATCTCCTGGTAGGTGCAAGTGGTTCTGGGGCAACAGCAGGGCTTAATTTCCTGACCGGACCTGAATCAAACGGTAGCACCACGCCATTCTCTTTTGCTTCGGGAAGTTATGTGGGAACGAATCAGGGCTTCTCGGCAACTTTGAATGGAGCCAACGGACTTAACTTAACCGATACTCGTTTGACCATTACAGACTCCGCCAGTGCTGTGAGCGCAATGCAAGCGGTTGAAGGAGCCCTCAATATCGTAAAAGAAGCGATCAGCCAGGTAGGTGCCTTTAGCGCCCGCTTGACCTTCAAGGAAGAGGCACTTGCAGTGCAATACACCAACACCGAATCGGCCTATAACCGTATCATGAACGCTAACATGGCTGAAGAGCAAGTCGAAGCGAGCAAGTTCCTGATCCTGCAGCAAACCGCAACCGCCATGCTGGCTCAGGCGAATGTCGCCCCCCAATTCTTGCTCTCCCTGTTTCGATAACATGGAGCTAATCCTCTAGGCTTGTCACGTTCTCCGCTAACGGGGACTGCCTCGAGCAGTCCCCGATGGGCTTAGAAAGGTGAGGGAAGAGAAACCATGGCGACGGTAACCCAGCTCGACAGCTACTTTATCAACCTGATCAACAGCTTGATGACCATCGAGCGTCAGCCGTTGAACCGCCTTGAAGAACAGCGCAACAAGCTCAACGCGGCGGTCGGCGTCTATCAGGATGCCCGCACGAAGCTGCTCGAGTTGCAAAACGCCGTGTACGCCTTACGCAGCAATAACTACACTTCGGCGCTCAAAGAGAGCCGCAACCTCTCCATCGCCGATCGACCTTCAGGGAGCATCGTGCTGACTGCCACCGCAAGCAGTAGCGCCGTTGTTGGCAGCTACCAGATCACCGATATCAACCTGGCGAAAGCCCATCGGGTTCGCTCCGATGCGGTATCTTATGTTGACCAGGCGCTTGGCTATAGCACCGGCGCAGGGTATATCGTCCTCGGTGGGGCCGATAGCCGCTCGGTGGAGTTGAGCCAGAGCCTTGCCAATACCGTCACGGATGCCAGCACGGCTGCCATTGATAGCGGTAAAAAGGAGCTGGGCAAGGGTAGCTATGCCATCGAGGTTCGCAACAACTCGCTTGCCGGCTGGCAGTTCCGCCTGGTTGATTCCAGCGGTAAAGCTGTCAGCATTCGGAATGGCAGCAGTTCGACCGAGACGACCTCCGACTGGCAAGCGATTCCAAGCGGTGGTGGAGCGTTTGACACCGGACGTGGCCTGGTAATCCAGTTTGGTAGTAACAGCAGCGCTTATCAGGCCGGCACAGCAATCGTAAACTACACCAGCCAAGGAGCGCGCATTACGGTAGCAGAGAGTGATAGCCTGCTGGATATCGTTGATAAGATCAATGCAGCTACCTATGCCGAAAATGACGGTGTGGTTGCCAGCATTATCGACAGGCAGCTTGTCTTGTCGGCGCAGAGCAGCGGTACAGCCTATGCTTTGAACGCCAGTAAGGTGATCGATAATGGCGCCGGCGGCACCAGTGGAGTTTTGCATCAGTTGGGACTGTTAGTCTCGGGAAGCACAGATTTTAAGCATGCTGCCATTCAGGAAGCCAGCAATGCGACCTTTAAGGTGAATGGCTTAACCGTTACCCGCAACAAAAACACTGGCCTGACCGATGTGATTGCTGGCGTTACTCTGAACCTAGCAGCCGACGCCGAAGGTAAATATGCTACCATAAGTATCGCCAAAGACGTAAGCGGAGCGAAAACGGCGCTGAATACCTTTATCGAGAAATTCAACGCCGTGGTTTCTTACCTGGAACAAAAAACTAGCGTGACAAGCCTTGATAGCCGCACCTATACTCGCGGTGCGCTGGCGGATGATCTGGCGTTTTCGGAACTGCGCTTGCGCCTGTTCTCCTTGTTTATGAACGCCTATTCCACCTCCAGCGCCTACTCGCGTTTATCCGATCTCGGTTTGAGCTTGAACGACTCCCTGCAGGCAACGATCTCCAATGCAACCAAGCTTGAACAGGCTTTGTCAAGCGATCTGAACGGGGTGCAAACGTTCCTGGATGAGGTCATGCAGGCCTTCGATGTCGAGTTGGGGCGTTTTACCGGCACCCGCAGCTCGACCAGTTACGTTACTGAGGCTGTCTCTTTATTGAATATCCAGATGACCGACCTCAACGGAGACATTACCCGCATGAATACCTACCTCAGCGAACGCGAGCAATACCTTTACGACCAGTACGCCCAAATTCAAGCTCAACTGGTAAGCCTGACCTATATGCGCCAAATGTGGGCGAGTATCTACGGTACGGTGAATCGATTGTTCTGAGGATGGAGCGAAGAATGGAGCAGATGTCTCGAACATGGACGTTCGAGAGGTGAGACTGGAGGGAACCTATGTCAGAGAAGATTGACACCCAAATCAGTCAAGCAGGTAACGCCCTGCCGGTCACTCTGGGGCGGGTGGATGCAGCCCAGGCTGCACAGATGGCGGCGGCGAAGCCCCAAAAGGTGCAAAGTACTGGCGCACCCCAGGATGAGCGATCCACCAAGGAAGCCATTGGAGTTAAGGTCAATGGCAAAGGGACGCGACCATTTGGAGATGTGACCTTGCGCTTTGAGATCGATAGCCAAACGCATGATGTCACGATTCTCATCCTGGATAAAGCTTCGAAAAAGGTGGTACGCACGATTCCACCCGAAGAAATGGCTCGCCTGGACCCTGGCGAGTTGTTGCAATTGTTTGCCTGAAAGTTTTATCCGCTTTTTACGGAACAAGACTTCAGTTTCCGTAAAAATGACCGAAATAGGAAATGTAAGTGGTAAAACAATTGCAAAGAAAGGACGGCAAAAGTGGTACATAACGGATACGGAACACAACAATATCGGCAACAGGATGTCATGGGTGCCAGTCCCATCCATCTGGTGGTGATGGCTTACGATGTAGCAATTTCTTCGTGCGAAAAGCAGGATTTCACCCGCGCAACCAGAGCGATTACAATTCTTCGTGATGCGTTGAACTTCGATTACGCAGAAGCTGCGGTTGGTTTGTTCCGTTTGTATCAGTGGTGCCTGGATTGTATTCGTCAGGGAGACTATAACGCTGCTTTGCAAACCCTGCGCGAACTTCGTGAAGCCTGGGCAACCGTTGAGAAACGTTATATGCCCCTCACCCCTCCACCAGCTTACGCTCCAGCGACAGTCGCCGGCCAGTCGGCTTGAACCTGGATTGATCTATCTTGACGTCCTCACAGCCGATTAATGCTGTGAGGACGTTCTTGGCAAAGATTCACGCGTTTTTTATTTCCCCTTCATAAACCTTTTACTGCACATTTGCCCTGCCTATGCTAGGATGTAGGCAGATAAGTTTCTTTCAGGGAAAGAAGGGTAGTAGCGATGAGTTTTTGGGATAGTTTACGCATTGCTTCTTCGGCGTTGAGCGCCCAACGTTTACGCTTGGATATTATCTCGAACAATATTGCCAATGCCGAAACAACCCGCACAGAAGACGGCACGCCTTACCAGCGCCAAGACGTGGTCTTTTCACCGCAAGGAGCTTCCCCCTTTGTGCCGCGCTTTTTAAATGTGTTGCGCAGCTTCCGCGGCGGTTCAACGACTCTACCCGCCACGGATGTCGCCGGCGTCCGGGTGAATTCGATTATCACCGATGAAAGCCCTGGACCGCGCATCTATGATCCAACCCACCCGGATGCGGATGAGGAAGGGTATGTAACCTATCCCAACGTGAATTTAGTGGTCGAGATGACCAATATGCTCTCGGCGACCCGTTCTTATGAGGCTGGTTTGGCGATTGTAGAAGCTGCGAAACGCATGGCGCAAAAAGCCTTGGAAATTGGACGGTAATCCATCACTTTTCGTCGTTGAGCAGGAGAACTAAGCATGGAACTAAACCCAATTCAAAACACGACTATTCAAGGATTGCACTCGACAAGGACGACAACCAAGCCCCAGAGTGCGATGCAACAGGTCAGTCAGACCTTTCAAGAAGCCTTAGATGCGCTCAGCCAAAGCCAGCAGAATAGCGATGAACTGATGCAAAAATTAGCCATGGGCGAAGATGTGGAATTACACCAGGTGATGATTGCCGCAGAACAAACCGATGTAAATTTTCGGGTTGCCGTGGCGATTCGCGATAAGTTGGTGGAAGCTTACCGTGAAATTATGCGCATGGCTGTATAGGTGACCTTCCAAATCTTGAGAGAAGAAGCACATGTTTAACCAGTTACTGCAACAATTCAATCGTTTTTGGGGTCAGCAGAGCGGAACTCAACGGCTAGTTTTTATCCTGATTGTCGCCTTAGCCCTGGTTTTGATCCCCTTGTTTTTCGTGTGGGCTTCGACACCTTCTTACGAAGTGGCTTTTAGCGGTTTGACCGAGGAAGATGCTGGTCAAATCGTGGAACAATTGAGTGCAAATAATATCCCTTATAAGTTGCGGGGAGTCGGGACGATTTTGGTGCCCTCTAATCAAGTTTATGAAGTTCGCTTGATGATGGCAAGACAAGGATTGCCGAGTAGCGGTAGTGTAGGATTTGAAATCTTCTCCGGCAACACCTTAGGGATGACGGAATTTTCTCAACGTGTCAATTATCAGCAAGCCATTGAAGGTGAATTAGAGCGAACGATTGGCAGCTTGAACGCCGTTCAAGCGGTACGAGTTCATATTGTTATCCCGGAAAAGACCTTGCTTACCAGTGAACAAAGTCCAGCAACCGCTTCGGTTACTATCATGGAGAAGCCCGGGATGAGCTTAGATGCTGCCCAGGTAAGGGCGATTACCCATCTGGTTGCCAGCAGCGTCGAAGGCTTACGGCCAGAAAATGTGGTGGTCGTTGATGTCCATGGCAATATGCTGGCTTCCGGTGAGGGAACGGAAAGCGGCTCATTGACTGCGCAGACCGATACCCGCCGGGCGGCCGAGGCGGCGGCATCCAGTCAGCTCGAAAGAAAGGTGCAAGGAATCCTCGATAAGGCATTGGGCCCAAACAAATCGGTTGTGCAAGCCAGCGTGGTCTTGGACTGGACTCAACGAGAGACAACCAGGCAAACGTATGATCCTACCCAAAGCGTTGTCCGTAGTGAGCAAAATATCCAGGAGATTTATACCACGACAACTGGCTCAATCGAAGGAGTGCCAGGCGCGACGACCAATCTTCCACCTGGTGGTGAAGCTGCTCTGACCGGTGGGGGAGGGGTTGCCTACAATCGCACCGAGTCGGTGGTTAACTATGAAATTACCCAGGTCCAAACCCATGAGATTGAAGCGCCAGGTGAAATCCAACGCATTTCTCTCTCAGTCCTGGTCGATGGGATCACCGACACACAAAAGTTGGAAGCCTTACAATCGGTTATTGCTGCAGCGGCTGGCATTGATGAGCAGCGAGGCGATACGATTGCTGTTCAGGCTCTGGCTTTTGATCGCACCTATGTCGAGACCCAAATAGCTGAGATGGAAGCAGCCGAAAGGCAGAATCTCTATTTTCGGATTGGTGAGATTGCTGCCGGAATCATCCTTGTAGCTCTGATCCTCTGGTATGTCATGCGTGTCCTGAAGAATCTAAAGCTGGCATCCGCAGAAGCCTGGGTGCCGGTGATGAAGCCGGTCTCCGAAATGGCGTTACCGGCTGGGATTGGGCAGGTTCCAAGCTATTCTATAGGGTACGATCAATTGGGGATGGGAACCGAAGGCGTCCCTCAGGGCGTCCCCGGCGCAGGATTTACGCCGCAAGGATTGCCGGCCGAAACCCCAGCCCCGTCGCCGGAGAGAAAGATGCCCAAGATTGAACTGCCAACCCTTTCTCCCGAATATGAGCAATTGCAAAGAACCCTGGATGAGGTTGCCGAGAGCGATCCAGCCAGTATTGCAGAAGCTATCCAAATTTGGCTAGCGGAGGATGAACGCCGCAATGGCTGAGTTAAATGAATCTTCGGGTTTATACAAAGCAGCGGTATTGTTGCTCTGTCTTGGGGTAGAGCGTTCGTCGAAGGTTCTTCAGTATCTCGGGGAAAGTGAGCTTGAACGAGTTCTGATGGCGGTCAGCGAAATTGGCACGGTTTCCCAGGAGACGCGGGCGGAGATCATGGGAGAGGCTGTGGCGCTTTCAATGGCAAGTGCAAATTTGATGATGGGGGGTGTGGAGTATTCGCGCCAACTTCTGGCTCGCGCTGTTGGTCCACGGCGTGGGGCAGAGATCCTGGAGCGCATCTCTGCCAGCCAACAGCTCTCTTCGTTTGAAATCTTGCGCAGCGCCGACCCCGCTCAGGTGGCAAACTTACTTGCCGAAGAGCACCCTCAAACCATTGCGCTGGTGCTGTCCTATCTGGAAGCTAAACTAGCCGCAGACATCATGACTCATCTGCCACCCGAGCTACAAGTGGAGGTCACCTTGCGCCTGGCGAAGATGGATCGGGTTTCTCCAAACGTGGTTGATGTGATCGAGAGAGGTTTGAAACACAAACTGAGCGGTGTGATCAGCGTAGCCGGATTCCGGGAAACGGGTGGCGTTTCCTTCCTGGTTAAGATGTTGAACAACGTTGATCGTGGTGTCCAGAAGACGATCTTTGAAGCTTTGGAACCGGTCAGCCCTTCCTTGGTGGAAGAAATCCGCGCCAATATGTTTACCTTCGATGACCTGGTTAAGCTGGATGACAAGAGTATCCAGCGCGTCCTGCGAGATGTCAATAAGCAAGACCTAGCACTTGCCCTTAAAGGAGCACCGGAGAAGGTACGCGAATTGATTTATCGGAATCTATCGGAGCGGGCAAGAGAGACCTTGCAAGAGGAGGTCGAACTGTTAGGTCCGCAGTTGGCGAAGAACGTCTATGCTGCCCAACGGCGCATTGTTGAGGTTGTGCGCTCCCTGGAAGAGGCAGAAGAGATCGTTATTGGTGGCGCAGGAGCAGAGTATGCCATCATCGTCTAAGCAAAGTTCAGGAACTATTCCCTCGGTTCAGGAGTGGAAACCGCTCGATTTCCAGACGGCCAGTCCGGTCAACCGAGCTGCTTCGAATTCGGAACCTCAAGCGGGTGGCGGGGCAGGCAACTTTGTTGAATTGGTCGAAATTGTCAAGGAAAGAATATCGCTTGCCCAAAATCCTGTAGGTGAAGCCACTGGTTTGGCTACAGAGGAGATTCAGCTTTGGCAACCCGAAACGTTGGTTGCCATTGCGAATGTTACCGGGAATACCCATGATCACTTACGCAGCCGCGAAATTATTCAGCAAGCGGAAGCCAGGCTTCGTCAGGCAAGGATAGAAGCAGAGCAAATCCTTGCGCAGGCGAAAGGCGAGGCGGAACGGATTTTGATGGAAGCCCGGGAACAGGCGAATTTAATCCACCGCCAAGCTTATGCAGATGGTCAGGCAGCGGCCAATGCCGAGGCGCAAGGGATGTTGAAGGTTGCCCGTGCAATTGTCGACGAGGTTCAAAAGTGGAAAGAAAACCTCTTTGAAGAGGGGGAGATGATGATGTTGCGTTTGGTCATTGAGATTGCCCAGACGATTTTTGGCGATGGTTTGCCCCTCGATCCGGACACACTGGGGCAGGCATTTACCCGTGCCTTAAGTCAGGCGAAGTCACTGGGTGATTTGAGGATATATCTCCATCCGGAGGATGCGGCCGTCCTGAGCGCCCATTGGGACAAACTGCAAGGGGTCACGGCCGGGCAAAGGGTTGAGTTGATTCCATCTGACATGATTAAGCGCGGCGGTTGCTATATCGAAGGTCAATACGGAACAGTGGATGCGCGGGTGGAAACGCAATTCCAGATCGCTACGGAAGCCTTATTGACGAATTTGGAGAAAAACCGCCCAGGGTAACTCGATGGCAGACACTTGTGCTTTACCTGACCTCACTCGTTATCACTCGGTTCTCAACCGTTTGAATACCATCCGTCTCTCCGGACGGGTGGTGCAGGTAGTTGGTTTAACCATCGAAGCGACTGGCTTGGATTGTCAGATCGGTGAAGTGTGTGAAATCCAATCCAGCGCAAATGGCAAATTGATGGCGGAGGTGGTGGGCTTTCGGGAACAGCGCATCCTGCTGATGCCTTTAGGAGATATGCAGGGAATTCAACCTGGAAGCCCGGTCTTCCCTAGCGGAAGTTCTTTCCAGGCTCCGGTTGGCAAATCGCTCTTGGGACGGGTATTGGATGGATTGGGCAAACCCATCGATGGCTTGGGAGACTTGACCGATTTTGAGTTGGTGCCGACCTACCGGCCGGCGCCTCATCCATTGACCAGACGCTCGATCACGCAACCGCTCGTGACCGGTGTGCGGGCGATCGATGGGTTACTCACCTGTGGCAAAGGTCAGAGGATTGGTATCTTTTCGGGCAGTGGAGTTGGGAAAAGCACCCTGTTGGGTAGCATTGCGCGTAGTTCCCGTTCTGATGTCAGTGTTGTGGCGCTGGTAGGCGAGCGCGGCCGCGAGGTGCAGGAATTTATCGAGAGAGACTTAGGTTGGGAAGGCTTGCAACGCTCGGTCGTGGTGGTCTCGACCTCCGATCAACCAGCCCTGATCCGATTAAAAGCCGCCTGGGTTGCTACTTCGATTGCGGAATATTTTCGCGACTGCGGTTTGGATGTTACCTTATTGATGGACTCGGTGACCCGTTTTGCTATGGCACAACGCGAAGTCGGTCTGGCGATTGGTGAACCGCCAGCAAGTAAAGGTTATACGCCTTCCGTTTTTGCCCTTTTGCCCAAATTGCTTGAGCGAGCAGGTACCAACGAGCACGGTTCGATCACTGGTTTTTATACGGTTTTAGTGGAAGGTGATGACTTTAATGAGCCGATTTGCGATGCCGCTCGATCGATTCTGGATGGGCATATTGTCCTGAGTCGAGACCTTGCGGCGCGTAATCATTACCCAGCAATCGATGTTTTGAACAGTGTCAGCCGCGTCATGCCGAGTGTGACTCAGTCAAGTCATCGTACTTTTGCCCATCAAATTCGTAAATTGATGGCTTCTTATGAGAAAGCGCGAGACTTAATCAATATTGGCGCTTATGTCGAAGGATCTGACCCTGATATCGATGCTGCTATTCGCGCCTTGCCGGCGATTCTGGACTTGCTCCAGCAACCCCCCGATCAGTTCTCACCCTTAGAGGAGACCCTGATGCGCATGGAACAAATTTATAATGGAGGTTCTGACTCATGACGCCAAAATTCTCCTTACAGCCGGTGTTAGATTACCGGGAAACGAGGGTGGAGATTTTAGAAATTGAGTTAGGGCGATTGGTGCAATCCCAACAGCGCGGTAAAACCTTTCTCGAAGCCCTGCAAAGCAGTCGTAACCGTTTGTTGGAAGAGATGGGCAAACAGCAAGTGGGAGATGTAGACCTGTTTATGCTCTCGCGTTTGCGTTCCAATCTGCAGATGGTCAATCAACGCATCGCTGAGCAGGAAGCCCGTTTAGCCGAGTTGGCTCGGCAGATAGCCGAAAAACAGGAAGAAATCGTCCTTGCCAAGCAAGATGCCGAAGCGCTGAACAAACTCAAAGAACATGAATTTGAGCGCTATCGGAAGGAAGAGGTGCAGCGAGAGAATCGGCTGCAGGATGACATTTATATTGCACGCGCCTTCCGCCAATCGAATGGAGCTGCATAATGGACGGATCGTTCTTCAACTCTCAATATCAGATGATCCTCTATGATTTGATCTTTCGCCTGTTGGATCAATACCTGGATGGGGGGGAAAGCGTTGTTACGCTGCCGCCAGCGGTTAGCCGCAAGAGTCAAACCACAGGAGAAGAAAGCGTCCAGGGGAAATTTGCCGCAATTATTGAGGAGGCGGCTCGAAAGTACAACGTCGATCCACGTTTGATCCAGGCTGTCATCCGCGCTGAGTCGAATTTCAACCCCAAAGCAACCTCTTCAGCCGGAGCAATGGGTCTGATGCAACTGATGCCGGCTACGGCTGCCGGTCTGGGCGTCACAGACCCATATGACCCGAAAGAGAACATCTTTGGAGGGACAAAATTTCTCTCTCGTTTATTGCAGAAATACAAACATGACGTCAGCCTGGCTTTAGCAGCCTATAATGCCGGTCCTGGCGCAGTGGATCGGTATGGCGGTATCCCGCCTTACACCCAAACGCAGGTGTATGTACAAAAAGTGATGCAATACTACAAATCTGCTCAAGAATGGAGCGCATGAGATGACAGACCCCATTTTATTTAGCTCGACAGTTCAAACCCTGAAATCAGCCCTGGATGGTTTATCTGCCCAACAAGAGGTTATTGGACAAAATATATCGAATGTCGATACCCCAGGTTATCGCGCCCAAAAGGTCGATTTTAAGACGGCTTTACGGAGGGCATTAAATCAAAACGGAAAGGTGGTGATGCAAACAACTCACAAGGCGCATTTAAGTTCTACTCGACCGGTTGATCACTTTCAAATCTCACTTCGCGAAGGAGGTGCCTTAAGAGCCGATGGAAACAATGTCGATATTGATGTTGAACTTACCCAGATGACGGAGACCGTCATCCAATATCAAGCTCTGACGCAATTGATCAGCAAAAAATTTGCCGGAATCAAACAGATTATCGGGAGGTAACATGTGAAAGAAGTTTTTCTAATCCCAACAATCGGTGAAACGCTCTTTCGGCCTCAACCAAAACAGGCGGAAAGGCATTCTCCTCTTTTAGAGGACGAGAGACCTTTCCGTGAAGTTTTAGAGCAAGCGAAGAGAGCGCCCGAAAAGCCCCTTGCCAAACATCTAAACAACCATTCTGCCCGGATTCACCGGGAAGAGACAAAGCCTCTACCTAAGAGTGAGGAACTTGAGCCGCAAGTTGAGTCCCAAGATCCAGCTTCCTCAGCGGAGGAAACCGATCGGATTCAGATAGTCGCCGATCCGCCTGCATCCGCAGACACGGAAACAGCCATCCTGGTTCCATCTGATCCGACTTTGACCCTCAATCTCGGCAGCGAAGATTTCGTCCAATTGCAAGGCGAATCAGACACTGCTGTTCTTGAAGGGATCATAAAGACAAATCAGCAACCGGCAAGTGATTTATCGCTGATAGACTCCCTGAGCCAGGAGAAAAAACAACCCCAGGTGAGCCAGAATGTGCCTGCGGAGAAGACTTTTCCAGAATTGATCCAGACTCAGGATGAACCTGCCCCTGCGCATCAAAAGATCGAGCAGAGTGATCAAACCAACCTGCTGCCCAAAGCAAGCTTGAAGCCTGAATCTCAATCTTCAACGGAGGAGACACAGGGGAAGGCGGTTTCTCTGCCTGCAATCGATCCGAAGGAAGCAGACAAAGCTCCAAGCGGACAGGCGCCTCAAATTGCAGGTGAGAAAAGAGCGGCTGGAAGTTCTGCCTACGCTCAAGAGAAGGCAGGAGAAAACAACCGCGTGGGCGGAAGCGAAGCCCAGTCAGCCTCGATAAAAGAAGGTGCCAGGCCTGAAGCGGTTCAGGCGAGCGGACCGCCATCGAGTTCCCCGGTAGCAAAGCCGATTGAGCCGGCCCGCTTGGCGGAAGCTCACCGACCCGCAATTGTCCAGCAGGTAGCGCGGGAATTAGAAGTCTTTGGGAAATCTGGGCAAACTAGCCTGCGCATCCAACTTTATCCCGAACAGCTAGGACGCATTGACGTGCGGATGATTTCCAAAGCCGATGGCGTACAAATCGTCATTCACGCCGAGAACGCTTCCACCGCATCCTTGCTGGAACGCGATTTGAATTTCCTGCGAGAAAGTCTGGTACAGGCTGGGGTCAGCCTCAGTGGCTTGACCGTTAGCCAGGGTCAGGCGCAAGCCCGCTCCGATCTTTCCCAAAGCGAGTTCCGCACCCCTCAACAAAATGCTTGGAAATCTGGTGAGGTCGCAGGTAATGACGAGCCGGCGGAAAAATCCTCGGCGCATAGTTGGCGGGATTCAAGTTCCACCTTTGATTACCGAATATAAGAAAGGAGCAACGGATGAATATCGCTGCAATTTCATCTTCTCCATCAACTACTTCACAGACCGCGACGCACAGTGCATCCTCCGCTTTGAACGGTTTTGATTCCAATGCCTTCATGGCGATCTTGCTGGTTCAATTGCGCAATCAAAATCCGCTGCAGCCAATGGATGATAAGGATTTGATCGCTCAAATGGCGCAATTGAACTCTCTGGAGGAGCTAAAAAAGATCAGCGCTGGTATCGAAACCTTGATCAAACTATCTCAAGAAGCTTGAGTTTTCTACAGGAGCGTGGGCATGACCGACCCGATTCGTATCCATAACAACCCTTCGATCCAAAAAACCCCTTCTAGTCCGTCTCCGAAAGCGGCTGCCCAAGGTCAAGGGTTTGCCCAGGCATTGGAGCAAAAGACTCGTGAACAAGAAATCCGCTTTTCCAACCATGCCCAAAAGCGCTTGCAAAGCCGCGAGATTTCCCTTTCCGATGAGGGCTTGGCCCGCCTGGCGCAGGCAGTGGAGAAAGTGGAAAAGCGCGGCGGAAAAGAATCGTTGGTGCTGATGGATGATCTGGCTTTCATCGTCAACGTCCGTCAGCGGTTGGTCGTCACAGCCCTGGATGCCCGCGAACGGGGCGAAGGAGTGTTTACTCAAATTGACAGCGTTGTGCTGGCAGATTAATCCTTTTACCAGGCTGGCCCTCTTGGAGGAAGCCTGGAACATTCAACTTCAGGAGGCAAAAAATGTTACGATCGATGTTCACCGCAATCAGTTCCTTGAGCCTGCATCAGGCTTTTATGGACGTGGTGGCAAATAACCTTGCCAATGTCAACACCTATGGCTTTAAGACCAGCCGGGTGACCTTTCAAGATCAATTTGCCCAAACCCTGTGGAGTGGCTCAGCGCCTTCAGACAACTTGGGGGGCATCAATCCAGCCCAGATTGGCCTAGGTGTCCGTTTGGGCGTGATTTCGCCGACCTTTACGCAAGGGATGCTCCAGGCAACCAATCGCAATACCGACCTGGCGATTCAAGGGGACGGTTTCTTCGTTTATAGGAACGCAGTGACCAACCTCTTCTCCCGCGATGGTTCGCTGGAGATGGATTCCGAAGGGTATCTCGTCAATGGCGCAACCGGCTTGCGCATTCAAGGTTGGATGGCAACCATGGTTGGCGGCGTGCCCACCATCGATGTTGGCGCTGCCCTCCAGGATATCCAGTTGCCTTTGGGCGCAACATTGGCGCAACAAACCACAAACTCCCAATTGTTCGGCAACCTCGATTCACGAGCTACCTCACCCTATCAGGTAGCCATCGGTGTTTACGATTCTTTAGGCAATCTCCATTCGGTAACCCTGACATTTACCCCTGGCGCCGGAAACACGTGGACATGGGCTGCCTCCGGAACGGGAGTTTCTGGAAGCGGCAACCTCGTCTTTGATGCGAACGGGCAATATGTCTCTAGCACTGGGAATGTGTCGGTTGCTGCGAGCGGGATCACGGGGGCAAATAACTTTACATTTTCGGTCGATATGAGTAGGCTAACCCAACTGGCATCGGAAAGCGACCTTTCGATGACCTTCCAGGATGGCTTGGCGGCCGGGACGTTCTCGACCTTCTTTGTTACGCCCCAAACGGGTGAAATCGTCGGGGTTTACTCGAACGGGATGCAGCGCTTGATCGGACAGTTGGCTTTGGCGAGCTTCGTCAATCCTTCGGGTTTGCTTCAACAGGGGCAAAACCTTTATATGGTAGGCCCAAATTCTGGTGACCCGGCGATCGGGCAGGCTGGCACCGGGACGCGGGGCACGATTGCGGCTGGCTATCTGGAAGGTTCTAACGTTGACCTCGGCCAGGAGTTTACCAACATGATCGTAGCTCAACGCGGTTTCCAGGCCTCGTCACGCATTATCACGACCTCAGATGAAATGCTATTAGAGATTGTGAATTTGAAACGTTAGTTGGATGGATAGCCCCTCCCGTGGGTCTTAGACCCGCGGGAGGGGCAGGGAGCAAGCCATGAACGTGACTGGCCCGGCACCAATTGCCATTGTGCAGCGATATGACAACACCGATGCGGTGTTGCGCCTGAACCAGCGCATTGCTGCCGAAGTTCTCCAGGTCTCTGGCGACCGGGTCGTCCTGTCGGTCAATGGCGTCCAGTTGGTGGCAAAGTTGACTTCATCCGATCAAGCTGCGCAACTCCTGGAACGGCGCACGGCGCAGTTTATTGTGCGTGACTTGAGTCAATCCCTCATCACTTTACAACTTGTGCCTAGAGGAACAGAGGTTGAGCAACCGGCCGCTGCGCTGCCGCCGCGTTTGATTCAAGCTCTCCTTCAACAAGCCGGCTTACCCGTTAATGCCGAAACCGTGACCATTGCCAAAATGTTATTGGCCAGCGGCTTATCCGTAGAAGCTGAGCTGGTGCAAGAGATTTACCACGCTTTACAGCACATTGGCAAGTGGACGGAAGGTGATGCACTTGCAGCGGCGTTGCTAAAGTCAGCCGGTTTACCGGTTACGCCGGCTACGGTTGACCTTGCCCGATTGCAATTGCCCTCTCTGGGAGAGATGATTCAAAACCTGCACAAACAGGTGGAATCCCTCCTGAACGGTAAGCCAGCTCCTGAGCTGGCTGCCCTGGCAAAGGAAGCTCAACAATTCTTGTTAAACATCCTCTTACAGGCAGAACCCGATCCTGGTCTGCTCCAACAAAAGTTACAACTTGCCATTCAAACCATCGGACGCTCGATAGAGCGAGAACTTGCAGACCTCATCCGCCAGCTAGAGAGCCAGGACGATCGGTTGAGCAAAGGGTTGTTGGGGCTGGTTTTACTGCGCCGCGAATTGGCAAAGGAGAACCACCATCCAGCCCTGGTTGCGGAGATCGATCGCTTTATCGATGGTCTGAGATTGCTGCAGTTTCTTAACTCTCGACCAGACCCGACCAGCACGCAGGGGCAATGGTTGCGTTTGAATCTTCCCATTGCAGGCCTGGTTTATGGCCGTCAGGCTGAAGGCTCACCTCAAGGGTATCCGCAAGTGGAATTGCGCATTGCTTACCTGCCGGATCAACACTTACCAACGATAGATGCAAACCAGACCCGCTTTGTCGTTCGAGTTGCCCTGGAGGATGGTTCGGTAGCCGTTGATGTGTCGGTTGCCCAACGAAAAGTTGGCGTTCAAGTGACTGCTTCGACCCAACCCTTGCTTGAGCGAGCTGAACAGGAGCTTCCGTCTTTACAGCAAGGATTTGAGCAATTAGGCTATCAAGTCCAGACCACGCGTTGTGAGTTGGGTGAACCTTTTCAGGCTTCGGCTGTAACAACTGACCTGTGGGCAGGAATGGGCGAAGTTCAGCTTGGGGCGTGAAGCGATGGAGAAACGGTTCTATTTACGCAACACGGATTATTTGACTCAACGCCGTCCCAAAGCCACTGCCCTGGGCTACGACCCGCAACACGACGAAGCTCCCAGAGTACTGGCCTCAGGAGAGGGATTGATTGCTGAACAGATTATTGCCATTGCCAAGGCTAACGGCATTCCCATTCGCGAAGACCCAATCTTAGCCGAAGCACTCTCCAAAGTGGATATCGGGCAAGCCATTCCTCCAGAGCTTTATCCCCTCGTAGCAGAGGTTTTGGCGTATATTTATCGTTTACAGCACAGAACAATCTAAAAGAAACCCGTTGGCGTGCAGGTACAAAAGCTAACTTTCTTAAGACTCTCGACTCGGCAAGGCAACTTCTTTCTCCTCATCCAGTTCGCCGGCCAGGAATTGGCGCAACTGTTCGAACCGCTCGCCGTGTCCATCCTGCAGCAATAGCTCAGCCAATCGATTTTGCTCGTGGATGGCGTCCCAAACCTCTTTCCGATGAATCGCGATCTCTCGGGGGGCCTGGATGCCAATCTTCACCCGGTCTCCTTCAACGGCCAGGATCGTTAGGGTGATTTGGTCGCCAATAACCAGACTTTCTTCTGCTTTGCGGGTCAAGACCAACATGGCGGTTTCCTTCTAACCGAGCAAATCAAAGAGACTGAGGGCTGAAATGGCGCGTTTCCCCACCTCTAAGACGGTTTGATAGACGGTTTGCTGGTGTTGCAAATAAGAAATTGCCTCGGTCAGGTTGACATCTTCTTTCTGGGAGAGCAGGCTTTTGAGTTCGATTTGAGATTTCTCAAGCCGATCTTTGGTGAGACGCACTTCGCGTTGGCGTGCGCCATTGGTGGTCAACGCTTCATTCACGTTGTTAATCTGGGTTTCCAGGGCGGCGATTGCGCTTTGCAGGTCGTTGAATTGATTGGGATCACCATTGTTTCTGAGGGCGTCGCGCGCATTCATGATTGCCACCATTAAGTCGTTGAACAAATTGTAACCATTAATGTTTTGGACAACGGTCAGGTTGGGACCAATCAGACGGTTGATCGTGCCGGTGTCTCCGTTGCGCACAACGGTGTCGAGTGTACCATCGCTGTTGGTATCGATCAGATTGAAAGGAGGGTTGACGGTTTGAAAGCCGCCGAAGATGTAATTGCCTTGATGGTTGGTATTGGCTACGCTCAGGACTTGCTGAAGCACCATGTCCAGTTCGGCTGCCAGCGTGTTGCGTTGCTCTGCCCCAAGGGTATCGGACATGCCTTGACGGGTGAGATTCAAAGCCCGGGTAGCCAGTTGGTTGGTTTGGATCAGGGCGAAATCGGTTGCAGACATCCAACTTTCTGTGGTAGCAGCGCTATCCAGGTAGGCAGTGTTCATTTTAAGCACCGAACGGAGGTTGAGCGCGCTGGTCACTCCACTCGGATTGTCTGAGGGGCGCTGGAATTCTTTCCCTGAAGCAACCTTTTCTTGAAGTTGATAAAGGCGTTTCAGGTTCTCATCCATGTATTCGATTGCCCTTTCGGTCATCATGCGTTGGGTGATGCGCATACGAACCTCCGTGTTTTATTGTTTTAGCGTCCGACCACTCCCATTCCATTAATGATTTTATCCAGCATTTCATCCATGACGGTAACCAGTCGGGTTGCAGCCTGAAAGGCGCGCTGGTACTTAATCAGGTTGGCAGCTTCTTCATCTAAATTTACCCCAACCACAGCTTCTTTTAGGGCATCCAGCGATTTAGCCACATCCAATCGATCGCGGGCGAAGGCCTCGGCGCGTTGGATGTCAATGCCCATTTCAGTAATTTGACGGGTGTAATACTGGTTGAAAGTCTCCGTGGCGCCACTCATGACCAGAGTTTCCCGCAAACTGGCAAGCGCAACCGCGTTGTTTCCATCGGCCGGGGCATTGCTTTGCTGGGCTGCCGCTATGCGCTGGGGTTGAGCTGCAACATCGGTTGAGAGTCGGATGCTCAATGCCGTCGTACCTGTCGGATCGAAATAGTTCAAGCCAGTTGTGCTGCCATCTAAGGCATACCCGCTGGTGTGGAGCGCATTGACCTGGCTGACCAGATTCTGGGCGAGGCTATCCAGGCTGTTAAGAATGCGGGGAATGATGACGTCGCGGGCTTGCAGTAAACCGGATAGCTCTCCTCGGTTGGGATTGAAGGCTACCGAGTCGGCTTCCCAGTAAATCGTCGCAAGGTTTCCACCTGTGGTCGCCAGTTTGAATGTTGTCGCTCCGATCACGAGAGCATGTCCGCCAATGGAAACCAGGGCTTCTCCGTTTTCCTGAATGGCAGCCGTTGCGCCGCTCAGTTCGGCTAAGCGGGTGATTAACTGGTCTCTTTGATCCATCAAGTCATTCGGCGCGCTCCCAGCCGACTTAACGGCCACAATCTCGACATTCAAAGCGGCAATTTTGCTGGCAAGGGTGTTAATTTCATTGACCCGTTGTAAAATCAAGGAGTTTTGATCCTGTTGGATGCGAATTAGAGATTGGGCGCGCCAGTTAATCGATTTGGCGAGGGCAGCGCCACGCTCCAGCACATCTGCCCGCACTGCCAGATTGGTCGGGTCATTGCTTAGCGCTTGCCAGCCAGTCCAGAAGGCGTCCAGTTTTGCCACCAGGCCATCTTCGCCAGTTTCGGCGAGCGTGGCTTCTACCTGTCTCAAGACACTGGCTTGCATTTGCCAGCCTTTGCTGTCACTTAATGCGCGCCGATAGCGGTCATCGAAAAATTCGAGGTTGTACTGGCGAATGCGGTTGACAACCACCCCCATACCTAATTGGCCTGGTACGACATTGCCTCTCAGGGAGGGGAAGATGTGCGGCCGGTCGGAGCTCAGCATGGCTTCCTGGCGGCGGTAGCCCGGTGTGGTGGCGTTGGCGACATTGTGTTCGGTGACCTGAATGGCAATTTGCTGGCTGAGCATTGCCTTGAGGGCAATATTGAGACCGTAGAGAATATTGGACATCTTTCCCTCCTATGCCCTTTGATCGACGTCCCAAACCATATCGAAGTTGGCGGAAGCTTTTGCGCCGGGTCGCTCATACGTGAGCGAAGGGCGGAAGGAGTCAATCAAGATGGTCTGTAAGGCATCCACCCGCTCTAGGGCGATCATCGCCAGGGCGTGATTGCCACTGGTCAGGATTTTGATTTCTTCGGCGAGGGCTGAAATTCCTTCTTTGAGATGTCTGATTCGCTGACCCAGTTCATTATTCAATGCCTGGCAAATTGCAGTTACGGTTGGATTGGTGTGCTTTAAGCCAACTTGATCGCCTAGGTTTTGGGTAACCATGCGGCGGCGATCTTCGATCTGACCCAGCTCATCCAATACGACCTCTTTTTGTTCCAGGATAACTTCCAGACTGGAGAGATCGTTCTTCGAAAGCGCCTGTCGTTCTTCTTTCGTCAATTGATGTAAGGACTGGCAAGCGCGAAATTCCTGGACAAGCAGGTCTTCCAGAGTAGCGGCAAGGGTGAGCATGTCATTCATCGGTCGTCAAGCCTTTCCTGTCAACAGGTTGAGGGATTAAGAGCCTAAACCTTTAAGAAAGATCGAAGCCAGTTGTTCGACCGGTACCTGGTATGTGCCGGTCTGGATTTGTTCCCGTAAGGCGGAAACGCGCTCGGTGCGCACATCGGGTATCTCTTGCAGGCTGAGACGCGCCTTGGCAAGCAAACGGGCGCGCTCAGAGAGAGAAGCCTGGTCTTTGTTCGCAGCTCGTTCGGCGCGATCGTTTTCTTGAGCCCGTTGCTGACGCTCGATGGCGGCTGCGTTTTCAGCTTGTTTCTGAACGATACGGTTGTTTTGAGAGTGCTCAACTTTCATGATCTTTCTCCTTTGCCGGTTTGAACAGGTTAGGCTGACGACGTGAGGGTATTTTTACCCTAACCTGTTATCGGCAAAATCTTTCAAAACTTAAATCCTGCGCATTTGGATGGCTTGTTCCAGCATGGCATCGGTTTGTTGAAAGGTGCGTTGGGAAAGGCTGAAAGAGCGCTGCAACAGGATCATCTGGGTCAGTTCATTGGCAATGTTTACATTCGACATCTCCAGGACATGATTGCGGATTTCCCCAAATCCCTCGTTGGTTGCTGTGCCAACCGTTACCGGCCCAGAGACTTCAGTTTCGAGCCACAGATTATTTCCATAACTCTCCAACCCGTTGGGATTGGGAAACCGAGCCAGAGGGATGGTGCCAACCTGATTCCACACGCCGTTTTGGAGCACCATCACGGAGCCATCCGTTTCAACGTTAATCTCCTCGAATTCTTCGGGCAGGGAACCATCCCATACTAAGGGGAAGCCATTGCCGTTGACAATGCGGCGCTCGGCGTCAAGGGTGAATTCGCCATCGCGGGTATAGGCAGTGCGTCCGTCAGGTAGGGTTACGCTGAAGAACCCATTTCCGTTTATTGCGAGATCGAGTTCCCGGGAAGTGATTTTGAACGTGCCTTGATCCATAAAGCGCTGGGTGGTGCGCAATTGAACACCGCTATACAGACGCTGCTGAAACATCTCCTGAAAGTTGGAGCGGCTGGCTTTGAATCCGTGCGTATTAATGTTTGCCAGGTTGTGACTAACCACATCCAGATCGAGCAAACGGGTCATCATACCGCTGCGGCTGATGTGTAAAATTTGATGGATCGAGAGGGTCATGGGTCTCCTTTCATTTCAATCCGGATTTGTCAAAAGGTTCCTAGCGAATTGATGGCTTTGCCAAGCAACTCATCTTGAGCTTGCACAAGCTTTTGAGCGGCCTCATAAGCTCGCGCAACGGCGATCATCTGGGTCATTAATTGGGCTGGGTTGGCGTTTGACATCTCAAGGTAGCCTTGAACAACGCTGCCGACGGCATCACTGGTTGGACCTCCTTCGGCTGCAAAATAATTCGAGCCATCGCGGGTCAGTTCGGCAGTTGGGTCTTCAAAAGCTGCTAAACCTAAAGTGGCAACCGTCTGTCCATTGACCAGAATGACTCCTTCTGGGCTGACCGATAAATCTCCCTCGGGCAGGTTAATCGGTTGTCCGCCTTCATCCAGCACCTGATACCCATCCACCGTGACGAGATTGCCATCAATATCGCGGTAGAAACGTCCATCGCGGGTGTATCGTTCGCCATCTGGGGTCTGGATACGAAAGAAGCCTGCTCCTTGAATAGCAAGGTCGAAGGGATGGCCGCTATGACGAAGCCCGCCTTGTAAGAAATCGGTAACCTCTGTTGCGTTTTGGACTCCTAAACCAAAATTACCGATCCAGCGCAGGTTCGCTAATCCGGCAGTTGGACCTGGTGGATAGATCATGGCAGTCTCTTTAAAATCCTCCAGACTGGTTAAGACTTGTTTGAAACCAGGTGTATCTACATTGGCGATGTTGTGGGCTAATAGCCCGTGGCGGTAGAGGTTGGCTAACATGGCTGAGGCTGCAGAATATAAACCTTTGATCATGCCGAGACCTCCTTTCGGTTTTCGGTGGACTTTTGATTCAGGCGAATGACCATATTCACTTCATCAATGGTCATCCCCATCTGACGGGCAATATCCAGAGCGCTCATCCCACCACTTGCCATAGAGACAACTATTTGATTGCGCTCCAGGCTGCTGGTCGGACGCAATCCGGCCAGCAGGTTTGTGGGGGGTTGATTTTGGCTCTTCTGTACTGCGGATAGCAGCGTTTTGAAATCCTCCTGAGCCAGAATACCGCCGCTTGGGGGGAGGCTTTGAGCTGTAGTTTTCTGTGGAACGGCGGTTACTTTTGCTTGATTGGCTCCTTCCGCTAGACTTTTCAATTGCTCAACGACCGGTTTGAGCTTCTCTGCCTGTTCAGGTTGGCCTTGAACCCGCGCCGTTTCGCGGGCGAGTTGGATTAACTTCAGGGTATCACTCAATAAAACCGACGAAATGTTATTCATAGAGTCGTACCTCCCTGATCAGAGATGCTTCCGGAACGATGGATGGCGGCATGGCGTGGCAAACGCTCGGGTTGGGTGAGGTTTTCGGCTTGCATCATCGCTCGTTTAAGTTTTGACCGCAACGAAAGGACGGCTTTGGTGTGCAATTGACACACCCGTGACTCCGATACATCCAAGACCATACCAATTTCCTTAAAGGTCAAATGTTCATAATAATATAATGAAAGAACTAACTGCTCCCGTTCAGGTAGAGATTGAATGATCTGGATCAGGGTTTCTTTCAGTTCTTCGCTTTCGATTAAGGCATCTGGATTTTCTTGTTCCTCATCGGCAAGGATTTCGTGTAAGGAGATGGTTTCGTCTCCATCCGAAGTGACAACCGTGTCCAGAGATAGCAAGATATGACTGCTATCCAAGAAAGCCTGCCTCAGCCCTTCTACGTCCCATTGCAACAGTTCGGCTAGTTCTTCATCGCTTGGAGGACGGTGATATTGTTCCCAAAAACGATCGATTGCCCCTTGTAACTGGCGAGCCCGTTGACGCGCGCCGCGCGAGAGCCAATCGTGAGAGCGAAGCTGGTCGATGACTTTACCGCGAATGCGTAAAATGGCATAGGTGCTGAATTGGGTGCCATGGGAGGCATCGTAGCGGTCGACAGCCTCGATCAAGCCGAGAATGCCCTGGCTGGCAGCGTCTTCGTAATCGGCGCCGACTGCCTGAGAAATCCCTAACCTTCCTAAGACAAAATGCACGAGGGGGATGTAGCGTAAGATGATCTCCTCGCGCGTTTGAGGGTCACGGGTTTTCAAAAAGTGCTGAATTAATTCGGCGTCGTCTTTGCGTGTGTCCATTGGCTAGCTCAACCTATGCCTGAACTTCAAGCGTGCTCTCTCCTGTATCCAACTCGGATTGGGCGGCTTTCAAATCCTTTCTGGCTGTTTCGATGACTTGATGGGCGAGAAAATAATTCAGCAACCAAAAGATTGCCCCTAAGGTGAAAATGGCAACACAACCCCGCATGGCTGCCATAACAACCGAAGCGCCCTTAAGCAATGATACTCCTACGGTGACCACGCCGGCCAATAGAATGATCAGGCTGGCGAGAGAAAACGAGATATCCAGCAAAGCAGGTAAGGGTGGATTGCGTCGAACGGATTCTTTCTCCTTGTTCTTGGGCTCTTGAGGCTTTTTTTGTTCCTTTGGTTTTGTTTCTTGCTTTTTTGCCATCTTTTCATTCCTTCCTCAGAACGAGTTCGGATAACAACCTCGCTTGGGCAGGGCGAAGGTGATCCAAGATTTGGTTTCCATCGCTCAGGTATGCAATGGGGATCTTGCTCTTCCACACGATGTTAAAGAGACTTCCATACTGACGGGTTTCATCCAGCTTGCTGAACACAAACGCGTTGACACCCAACGGACTAAACGCGGCTACCGCCTGTTGCAGGTCGGCTTCCTTAGCTGAAGCTGATAAGACCAGAAAGGTTACCTTTTGCGGAGCTACAGTTAGTAGTTCACTTAATTCGATGATCTCTTGAGCATTATAGGGATTTCGAGCTGGTGTGTCCACCAGAATCAGATCTTCTTTTTCTAGCTCGGCGAAGGTTTGCTGTAAGTCTGCGGTTGTATAGACAAAGCGCGGTTCAATTCCGAAGGCTTTGGCGTACGCATGGGTTTGGGCAATCGCGCCGGTGCGGATCGTATCAGCGCAGACCCAGGCAATGCGGCGCGGATCAGTTTGGTTTAGATGGGCGGTTAAACGAGCGCAGAAGCTGGTCTTGCCAGCTCCACTTGGCCCAATCACATATAGGATTCGTGCTGTGCGAGTCTTGCCGGCCTGCCAGCGTTCAATGCGTAGAATGCGGATATAGGTTTCTAGCTGTTTGCGCAGGATTTGACGCAAGCGTTCTTCGTCATTGAATATCTTGGGGTTGATGGTTTCTGCCACGCGGTGGAAAAGATCTTTGATGATTTCAGGATCAAGACCTTGCTCGGTCAGTTCTTGACGGGCGCGCACCAATGCTGGCGGAATGGTGATGGCAGCTTTATCCTTAATAACCTTAGGAATAACTTTTGGTTGGGGCTCGGGTGGAAGGGCGGATTGTTCGACTTGTTGTCGGGCTAATTTCTCCGCCAGTTGGGCAAGATAGGTTTGCGGATCTACTTCTGTTCCAGAGTCGGCCGGTTTTTTGGAATTGGCCTGATTTATCACCGGGGTGAAAGCGCTTTTTTGAGCCTGCTCCAATGCAGGATTTGGACGGTTTTTGGGAGGCGGAACGGCAACGGTTGGGGTGCCCGGCATAGCCAGCACTTCCACCAGGGGTTGTTTCCAGACTTCCCAGGCCGGTCCGCCGGGTACTTGACGCACAGAAAGGATGACAGCTTCGGGTCCAAACTCGTTTTGCACGAGCTCCAGGGCTTCCTGAGTGGTAGGGGCGGTAAAGGTTTTGGGTTCCATCTTATCCTTCCATCACCATACCGTGAGATTTTACTTTTGTACCTGGGCTGACCTCGGAGAATGCCAGCACAACCAGATTTGGCAGAGATTGCTCAATTAACTTGCGAAAAGCAAGCCGAATTTCGCGTGGGCAGAGCAGAATAGGAAAATGTCCTGCCTGAGCCAGCTTTTCCATCTGCTCACCGGTGCGAATCAAAATTTGCTGTGCAGTTTGGGCGTCAATGTTAAGACCAATGCCGCTTTCATTCGAAACGAGATTGTCTCGCAACAGGCTTTCTAATTGAGGTGACAAGGTGAAGACATACAAGGTGCCATCCTCTTCCCGGTAAAGGTTGGTAATGGTGCGCGCCATGGACTGGCGTACAGCTTCTGCCAGGATGAAGGGGTTGCGAGTTACTGCGGCATTATCGGCGATGACTTCAAGGATGCCTCCCAAATCGCGAATCGGGATGCGTTCTTTCAGCAGGCAGCGTAAAACGGCTTGTAATTCCCCCAGGGTGATTTGTTCTGGGATAACACCTTCGACCATCGCCGGGGTGCGGGCTCGCAATTGATCGATCATCTCCTGCACCATCTGGCGGTTGAGCAGATCGGCGGCATAGCTGCGGACCACTTCGGTCAGGTGGGTACTCAGGACAGAAAGCGGGGTGACGACAGTGTAGCCGAGCAGTTCGGCGCGGCCTTTCTCGGCATCTCCAATCCAGAGTGCAGGCAAGCCGAAGGCGGGTTCGGTGGTTGGGATGCCGTGGATTTTCTCTTCGGTGTCATTGCCTGGAATAGCAAGGTAACGGTCAATCAGCAATTCCCCGCGCACCACTTCCTCCCGCCGAATTTTGATGCGGTATTCCTGAGGAGAAAGACGCAGGTTATCGCGCACGCGAACAATGGGTAAGACGAAACCTAATTCGTTCATTAGTTGTCGGCGAATTCCGGTGATGCGCCGTAATAGATTGTCGGGCTGGCTATCGTCAATGAGCGGGATCAACCCATAGCCAATCTCGATCTCCAGGGGATCTGCCACCACCATTTCCAGCATGTCCTGGGGCGATTCGGGTTCAGTGGTCATCACCTCTTCGGCCGGTTCTTGAACTTGTTTTTGTTGCAAGTTCCAGACTGCGTACGCGGCTGCTCCGAAACCGGCCGCAACCAGAATGAAGGGAAGCTTTGGCAAACCAGGAATTAAACCGATGGTGGCAATAATCAGCGTTCCAATCCCCAGCGCACTAAAGTTGGAAAGCTGGCCGATCATATCCGAACCCAGGGATAGATCGCTTGTGGTGCGGGTAACGATTAAACCCGAAGCAGCGGAGACGATCAAAGCCGGAATTTGCACTGCCAGACCGGCACCCACGGTCAGCAGTGTGTAGGTTTGTAACGCATCGAGTAAGGAGAGCTGGCGTTGGACAATGCCGATCACAAAACCACCGATGATGTTGACAATCATTACAATCACGGCTGCAATCGCATCACCGCGCACGAACTTACTGGCGCCATCCATAGCGCCGTAGAAATCAGCCTCGATTTCTATTTCGCGGCGGCGGATGCGAGCTTGATTTTCATCGATCAAACCAGCGTTCAGCTCGGCGTCAATCGAAAGCTGTTTGCCGGGCATGGCATCCAGGGTGAAACGGGCGGCCACTTCAGCAACTCGGCCGGCTCCATTGGTGATTACAACAAACTGGATCACCATCAACATCAAGAAGACAACCACGCCCACAACATAGTTGCCACCGAGAATTAAGGAACCGAAGGTGCTGATGACTTTGCCGGCATTGCCTTGAATCAGGATCAGGCGGCTGGCGGCAATGTTCAGACCTAAGCGAAACAGCGTTACCAGTAAAAGCACTGAGGGAAAAACCGAAAAATCCATCGGTCGGGCAATATACATGGAAAGCAACATGACTCCGATCGACAAGGCAAGGTTAAACACGATGAGGAAGTCCATGGCAAGGGGTGGCAGTGGCACCAACATCAAACCGATAATCAGGATAACTGCCAGTGCTAAAACAATGTCTTTCGAACGCAACAGGTTGATCCATTGGCTGGTGGCAAGTGATTCTGTCCGAACAGTCATCTTTTTTCCTTCTCCTGGTTAAGAAGCCACTGCTGCAGGCACCTTTTGGCGCAAGGCGTAAACGTGAGCTAAAACCTCGGCCATTGCCACATAGAGTTCGGGAGGAATTTCTTGATCGATGTCAACGGTCTTGTAAAGGGCTCGTGCCAGCGGGATATTTTGAATGACCGGGATATGATTGGCAATGGCAATTTGAACAATTCGCTGGGCAATCAAATACGCCCCTTTGGCAACCACTACGGGAGCATTCATGGTTTCAGGGTCATAGCGGATGGCAACGGCAAGGTGGGTAGGGTTGGTGATAATCACATCGGCTTTGGGAACATTTGCCATCATGATCGAGCGTAGCATTCTACGCATTTGGCCGCGGATGCGGTTCTTGATCATTGGATCGCCTTCGCTGCGTTTCATTTCTTCCTTTACCTCTTCTTTCGACATCATTAAGGAGCGTCGGTATGTCCACCGTTGATAGGCATAATCAGCAAAAGCAAGGAGAAGAAAAGCTGCTCCTACCCGTAGAGCCAGTTTTATGGCAATGTCACTCCACACTGCAACCGCGCTGTTGAAGTCTAACTCGGTCAGATGAAGAAGAGGAGAGATCTGGTCGCGCAGATAGGCATAGACCACCCAGCCGACCAATACCAGCTTGAGCAGGGCTTTGATCCATTCAACCAGACCTTGGAGCGAAAAGAGCCGTTTGAAGCCGTTAAGTGGATTGAGGCGACCAAGGTTGAACGCAATCCGTTTGCTCGACCAAAGGAAGTTGGTCTGTGCCAGTGTCACCGAAACCCCCACCATCCCCAGCGCTAAAATGATGATCAGCAGGTCTTGCCCAACTCGCAACAGGTCGGTAATCATCCGTTGGGAAAACCACTCACCGCTAACCTCACCGCTGGGCAAGGTGGTCATTGCCTCGACTAAGATAGCCTGAATCTCGGTAATCACCCGCCGCCCAGGTGAGCTGATCAACCATACACCGATCAACAGGGCGGCGGCTGCGTTCAGCTCCTGGCTCAGGGCTACCATGCCCTCTTTGCGGGCTTCTTGAATCTTACGACCGGTCGGTGGTTCAGTCTTCTCCGGCATGTTACTTTCCTAGGAGCAATAACATTTGAGGGGCAATATTGCCAAACACGGTTCGGATGAGCGGTGACAAAGCCGGGATAGAAATGGCTAAGGCGAAGATGCCTAAACCAATCTTGAGCGGTATGCCCAGAAAGAAAACCTGAATCTGCGGAGCCACCCGCGCAAGGAGTCCCATCGCTAAATCAGTCAGCAAGAGCGTTGCCAGTAATGGAAATGACATTTGTACACCGATTTTGATCAGGCTCGCCGTTAACCGCAGAACTGGCTCCTGGGCAACGGTGGGCAGGCTGGAATTAATCGGCAGCACCTCGAAGGATTGTTGTAGCCCGAGGAGAAAACTGTGATGGCCGTTAATGGCTAAAAAGATGAGAAATGAGGTCACAACCAGAATTTGATCGAGCGGCGTACCCTGTTCTTCTAGGGCAGGGTTGAGAATTTGGGCGGCCGCAAAACCGCTGCCCAGACCGATCAGATTACCGGCTATGCTCAAAGCGCCAAAAGCCAGATTGGCGGCATAGCCGGCCAACGTGCCGATCAGGATTTCTTTCCCAATCGCTACCGAGAAGGATAACAAATCCATGCCCGCTCGACCAAAGGCGGTAAAGTTCAGCGGGGTCATGAAAATTGCCAGGATGAGCCCTAGTCCGATCTTAATGGGATTGGGGATCGAACGACCTGCCAGCACCGGAACATGGATGATGGTGGCCATGATCCTGGTAAACGTCAGGAAGAAAGCTTGAAATTGAGCAACGTTGACCAGTGTTTCGTTCATTGCTACCGTTTTTTCTCCACCCTAAGGATACCCAGACCTGTTCGATTTTGCAGTAAACGAGAGATGAAGGGTAACTAAATATCGCGTAAAAAATCCCGAAATAGCCTCAAGATTTCCATCGCATTGTCGATGGGATAAGAATCGCCTGCACTCAATGAACGAGAACCGCTTTGAGACGGGCAATCAGCGTTTCAGTGTCAAAGGGTTTGACCAGAAAATCATCTGCTCCACGGTCGACAGCTTGTTGCACCACCTCTCGCACTCCCAAAGCCGAGATGACCAGAATGCGCGGCCGATGACCATTCAGGGGATGATCGCGCAGGTGTTGCAGAATCTGTAAGCCGTTCATCTGAGGTAATAAGATGTCCAAGACGATCAGGCTTGGGGAGTGTTCCTTGATCATCTCGAGGGCTTTAGCTCCATCCGAAGCCAGTTGGATGTCGAACGGTGGAGAAAAATGTTGTCGCAAAGCAAGTTCCAGAAGGTCTCGCATCAGCGGGTCATCTTCGACAATCAAGAGAATGGGATTCCGGGATTGGGACATCGTTCTCCTTACAAAGGTAACTGTAGCCGATCCTGATAGGCGAATAAGCCTTCTTTCAGTCGCTCGGCAAGCGGAGCAATTTTTTCCGGAGTCAGTTTGAGGATTTCCATGGTGAGTGGATGGATGATTTTGCCTGCCAGTACCGGGTCTTCAATTTGATTTTCGGGAGCAAGGGCATTGGCAAGGTTGACCAGAGCCGCCAAGCGCTGATCGGGAACATCGACGTTGAAAGCGTGATGGTTGCGGATAGCTTCGGTTAATTCACTGGGGAATTGCCAGTGATTGGCAGCTAGTCCCCCCACGTTTGCGTGATCGATGCCAAACAATTGTTGTTCCACTTGCCACATGGGGAGACGCTGGGCGTGCATGATCTTCACAATTTGATGGTAGTCTGCCATCACATACTGATCTAGAACCAGTTTGCCAATGTCATGTAATAAGCCGGCTACATACGCTTTCTCAGGGTCGGGGTAGTGCAAGGCAGTTGCCAACCAGTGAGCAGAACTCGCCACGACCACGCTGTGATACCAGAGACCTTGATCGCCCAGGCGATAACCACTGAGCCTGGCGCTCAGCGGCCCGGAAGCGATGGTGCTGTAGGTCAGTGAGCGAATTTGTTTAAAGCCTAAACGCACCACCGCTTCCTGGATGGATGCGCAGGGGATCAGGTAACCCATTGCAGCGGAATTGGCAACTTTGAGAACGTAGGCTGTTAACGCCTGATCCAGAGCAATCAGTTCGGCTACAGTGCGGGCGGTTGCATGAGGATCATCGAGTTCCTTGAGCAGGCGCGTTGCACTAGCTGGCAGTGGGCGCAGACGATTCACACTGCGGATGATCTCATCTAAGCGGCGGCGGGCAGTAACACTTGCTGAACCTGATGGCATGGTACGCTCTTTATCTTACCGCGGCAGCTCTGCCAGACTGGTGAAGATCATGATCGTAAAGGAGAGCATTTTTTGTCCCATCCAGGAGCCAAGAATTGCCAGTACCAAACCAATGCCGACGATTTTCGGGACAAAGGTCAAAGTGGCTTCATGAATTTGGGTAGCAGCCTGGAACAGGCTGACCAGACTACCGACAACCAGACTTACTAAAAGAATTGGTCCTCCAACAATGAGAACGGTTACCAGAGCGTTTTGGGCAAAACCCATGATGTACGATTCGGTCATAGTCACCTCATTGGAAAAAACTCATCGAGAGCGAGCGGATAATTAAATACCAACCATCTACCATCACAAAAAGCAGAATTTTGAAGGGGAGAGAAATTAACGAGGGAGGAAGCATCATCATCCCCATTGAAAGCAGAATGGATGAAATAACCATATCAATGATCAGGAAAGGAATATAGATGGCAAACCCCATAATAAATGCGGTGCGCAGCTCACTCAAGACAAAGGCTGGCAATAAGACGACCGTCGGAATGTCGTCAAGCGTGTTTGGCCGCCCTTGATGATTCATCTCCAGGAAGAGCTCAAGGTCTTTTTGGCGGGTTTGCTTGAACATGAACTCTCGCAGGGGTTGCATGGCATTCCTGAAGGCCGTGGATTGATCGATCTGACCGGCCATATAAGGTTTCAGGGCTTGTTGATCGATTTGCCCATAAACCGGCGACATGATAAAGAATGTCAAAATCAGTGCTAAACCAACTAAGACCTGGTTTGGTGGAATTTGAGGTGTGCCAATGGCATTTCGCAAGAGGGATAGCACGATGATGATGCGGGCAAAGGAAGTCGTCATCACCAGTAGAGACGGGGCAAGGGATAAGATGGTGATGAGGATGAGCAATTGTACCCCAGAACTAACCTGTTTGGGTTGTCCGGCTGGTTCAACCGTCAGGGTAAGTCCCGGCGCTGACCATTGCGACTCGGCTGAACACCCAGCCAGGAAGATTGAGGCAAGCGCTAAACCAATCAACAACATGAAGAGGGTTTTTGACTTTGAGCGAGCGGTCGTGTTCATGGCTTGGTTTTAACTTTGTTCAAACTTCGTAGGAAGAAGGTTGCAAAATCTGGCACGGGCAGAGACGGGGCGGGGAAGCCATCGCTTTTCTCAGGCAGGAAAACAGGGCTTTCCAACTGACTGAGCAATTGGATGTTGTGATCGGTTGCCCCAATCAGATAAGTTTGGTCGCCCACCTTGACCAGATGCAGGGCGCGATGCGGAGAAAGGTGGGTGGTCTCCAGGACTTGAATCTGTTTTTTGTAGAGAGGATGTCCGCTGTTCTGCCTGCGGCGCAGATAGATTGCCCCGCTGTAGATTAACAACAGCACCACCCCCAATTTCACAAATACATTCAACAATAAGGCAGAGGTAGAAACGGCCTCAGCGGTGATCATAATGCTGCCTCAACGCTTTCGCGCATTGGTGAGACCAGTTCGGTGATGCGCACGCCAAATTTATCGTCTACGACCACCACCTCACCTTTGGCGATCAAGTGATCATTAACAAACACATCCACCGCATCCCCGGCAATGCGGTCTAACTCGACCACTGAGCCTTTCTGCAGATCGAGGACTTGACGAACGGTTAGCTCTGTTCTGCCTAGCTCAACCGTTAGCTGGAGGATGACATCCATGAGCATATCCAACGAGGCTGCTTCGCCAGCTTTGGGACTCGGCGGTGGCTGAGGAGGACGCAGTCCTGTATGTGAAGGGGCTGGTTCTTGAAGCATTTCGCCAGAGGTAGGTTCTTGTTCCATTTCGATTTCTAAGGTTTCATCGCTCATCGTTCACCTCTTCTTTGCCATTAGTAGTTGCCGTTGTTTAAAATCTTTTCGGTAATTTGGACCGCGTAATTTTTCCCGGATTTGCCAATCTTTCCCAAGAAACATTTTTTGTTCGAAATCTGAATCACAACATCCTGATTGATAGAAGTATCCAGGGTGATGACATCCCCAACCTTGAGCTTCATCAGTTCGCCAAAAGTGCGCCTGGCGTTCCCCAGAAACACCCGGGTGGTCAGGCGCACGACAGTGAGATTTTCAATGTTCTTGCGCCGGGCGTCGGGGTCAACTTGTTTTTCCTTGCGCCCGGTGAACCAGATGTGCGGTTTGAGGATATTGGCAATTGGCTTGAGCATAGGGAAGGGAATATAAATGTTCATCAAACCGCTGACGTTATTTAAGTTCAGCTCAAAAGCGACCAGCATCACGCGTTCGTTGCCCATCACCATTTGCACCCAATGCTGGTTGGTGGTGCTATCTTCGAGACTGGGTTCAATCGCCACCACCTTACTCCAGGCAGCCTTGATGTCGTTCAACATGTGTTCGATCAGCGCTCGCAGGAGAAACTGATCAATTTCGGTCAGGACACGCACTTTCCCACCCCGTGAGCTTTGCCCCCCGAGGCGCTGTTCGAGGATGGTATAGCTGATTTCCGGGCTGATGGTCATCACCATCTGTCCCGGCAAAGGTGCTAAGGTGATCATATGGAACAGCGATCCAGCCGGTAGATCTTTTAGAAAATCATGAAAGCGTCCTTGTTCCGTGTGGACCACCCGCGGGCGCATGTTGCTGCGCACAAAAGTAGGCAGGGAACTGGTTAACCTCTCGGCTAAGTCTTCATGCACCAGTTCCACCGCCCGCATCTGGTCTTTCGAGAAATGGTCGGGAGACCAGAAGTTGTATGGACGCACCTGCTTTTCCGAGACGGCTTTTGCGGCTTTGCCAGTTTGCTGTTCCATCAATTCCGCAAGGTTAACGCTGCCCTCAGAGGCGGATTGCTCGATTTCAATAGCTCCGGCAAGTAAGGCGTCTATTTCGGCTTGCGATAACATCGTTCAGTCCCTATGATCGCAGAATGGTCATCAAATAGGATTTATTGCACCACAAACTCGGTGAAATATACAGAAATGACATGGTATTCCGGTATTTGTTGATTGATCAGCTCTTTAATCTGTTGTCGCAGGTGCTCTTTGCCCTCGGCAGTATATACTTTTTCAAAGGTCTGACTGGCAAAGAGGGTAATCAAAATATCATTAATCACGGGCAGGCGACTTTCCATCTTCTTATTGAAGGTAGTGACGTAAGCTTTTTGTTCTTCCTCACTCATTTCAAAATACTTCGGGTCAGAGGGGGCGAATTCTAAAACAACTCCGACGCGGAGATATTTCCGACCGGTTGGATCAACCAGGTTGACGATCTTGCTGCCTGTATCTACCATTAAACCTTGTCCTGGGGGTATATGGGATAAGTCAACCTCCTCGCCTTCACCCTTGCCGGACTCTTCGGTTGCGGCTGACACTTCGCTGGGAACGGCGTAGAGGGGGTAGAAGGGTTTGGGCAGAGTATCAGGAGCAAAGAAAATGTAAGCGATCGCCAGGTTTGTGACCACGAGAATTGACAAAGCCAGACCGAGTAAAATTTTAGGTAATAAGCCGAGAATGTTTTTCATGCGCTTTCTCCCTTAGGGTTGTTCTGGAGCAATGCTCAGGTTGAGATTGATCACATCTTGACTGACCGAATACACTACGATGATTTCAGCCCGACTGTTGAGGGCGCGATGTTGGGGAGTGTCGTTGGGAAAGATGGGTTGGGTGTCCCCTCGCCCGGCGACCAGTATGCGCTTTGGATTGATGCCGCTTTTCTGCAGGTACTCTGCAATGACCAGCGCCCGCGCCAAAGAAAGCTCCCAGTTGTTTCGATAACGGGGATCTACTGGTGGCGTATTATCGGTGTGCCCGATAATGCGAATTTCGTTTTCGATGCCTTTGACCATGTCGATGATCGTGTCCAGGACAGGATAGGCGGCTGGATTCAGGTTGGCTGTGCCGGGTTCAAAGATGAGCTGCTCACTGAGCGAGATCAGCACGCCTTCGATGTTGTTCTGCACACTGACTACCCCTGCCAGATCAGCCGAAGATAACATCTGGGTTAACTGACCGGCAACTTCGGTGTTGGTAACCGGGGCTTTGGGGATACCGGGAATGACAATGGGGGCAGATTGTTTGTTTTCGTCCACGCCACCCGAACGGTCGATGCCCGGGTCAACAATTCGACTGGGTCCGCCGCCAAATGCCACGCTTAAGCTCTCGGCTAATTGCTTATAGCGGATAATATCCAACTGGCTCATCGAATACAGGACGACAAACAGCACCATCAAGAGGGTGATGAAGTCGGCGTAGCTCACTAGCCAACGCTCGGAACCGCCGCCACCATGTCCGCTCATGCTTCAGCCTCCGCTGGTTGTTGGGCGCCCGCAGGGGCTTTGCCTTTGCCTTTCTGCCCTTCGCCGGCACGTTCTTTGGGCGGTAAGAAGGCGCTCAGTTTTTCTCTGACAATGCGGGGATTTTCGCCGGCCTGCAAGGATAAAATGCCTTCCAGGATCATATGTCGATAGGCAACTTCCTCTTCACTGTTGGTTCGCAGCTTGCCGCTGATTGGCAACCAGAAGACGTTTGCCGAGAGAATCCCCCACAGGGTAGCCAGGAAGGCCGCCGCAATCGATTTGCCTAAGGAGCCGGGATCATCCAACTTCTGCAGCACCGAAATCAACCCCATCACGGTACCGATAATGCCCATGGTCGGACCGTAACCTCCGGCAGCGCTGAAGAAGTTGATCCCTTGTGCATGGCGTTCCTGCATGTGATGAATCTCAATCTCCATGATCGCCCGCACCTGGGAGGGGTCAACGCCATCAACGACCATTTGAACACCTTTACGTAAGAATTCATCCTTGATTTTTTTGGCTTCATCTTCCAAAGCCAGCAGGCCTTCGCGGCGGGCTTTATCTGCCATCTTGGCGAGCAGTTCGATGGCTTCGATAGGATTGCTCTTGTGTCCTCCTAAAAAGGCATTTTTGAACCACATTGGGATTGTTCCGAGGGCTTTCATCGGGTAGGAAATCAAGGTTGCCACAAAGGCGCCACCAACCGTTAACAAAATGGCTTGAGGGTGAGCAAATAATTCGGCGGGTGAACCACCGTCCATGATCATCACCACGGTGATGATGACCATTGCCAAGACCAGACCTAATATTGTTGCAAGATCCATCTTATTCTTCTCCGTAGTAAGGTAACTCTAATGCTGGGTTGTGGATTAATCTCTGATACCGGATAAACTCTGAAATGATTTGCGGAACGCTTTCCTTGACAACGACCTTTTCGTGGTTAACCAGAGTAATGACCGTGTCGGGCGTTGCCTCTACGGATTGAATCATCTCAGCATTGAGAAAATAGGTTGCACCATTAAGGCGTGTGACTTGAATCATCGTTTGTGCTTGTGCTTTCTCTATATCTCGTCAATGTCTTCATTGCTCTGTGCTTGAATTTAGCATAGAGTGGCGGGGAAGTGCATAAATTGGTCGTGAAGGGTGAGTAAAGAACGCCTAAAAAATGGGTTAGTGCTTATGGTGAGCTGGTTTCCCGGGAATTGATCGGCAAAGACACCGTGAAAATTGTCCCCACACCTACCTGACTGTCGACATGAATGCTACCGCCGTGTTGTTTGAGAATTCGATGAACCAACGATAGACCCAATCCCGTGCCTCTACCCGGCGCTTTGGTAGTGTAGAAGGGCTCGAAGATACGGTTGAGTTTTTCGGGTGGGATGCCCTTGCCGGTGTCACTCACGATCACCCGCACTTCACTGGATGTGGCGGAGGTGACAATGCGAATTTCGCGCTCTTCGCTTTGATCGAACGAGTCGATGGCGTTGGCAAGCAAATTCACCCAAACGCCCTGCAAGCGGTCTTGACTTGCCATAATTTGGGGCAGATTTTCAGCGGGTTCGTAGATCAGCGTGATGGAGCGCGAAACGAGTTCATGTTGCATGAGTGAGATGGCACGGTTTAAGGTTTGATTTACGTCGGTGGGTTCAAAGAGATATTCTTCTTTGCGGGCAAGGTCGAGCAAGTTGCGTACTACCTGCGCAGCGCGTTGGCCAGCCCGGGCGATTAGATCGACCAGTTCCAGTTTATCGGCATCCTCTTTCAGTTCACGTTGGAGCAATTGGGTATTGGCGATGATGGCGGTCAGCGGGTTGTTGATCTCGTGTGCCAAACCGGCTGCTAATTGTCCCACTGCGGCTAATTTTTCGGATTGTGCCAGGCTTGCCTCCAAGCGGCGTTTTTCGGTCACGTCCTGCTCGAAGAGGATCGCCTGGGTGACTTGATTGGCATCATCATAGATCGGATAAGTGCTGATCTCCCACTCCTGAACTTGATCGTCCTTTTGCCATTCGCGCTTGGTGCGCGTGGTGGTTTTGCCGCCAAAAAGCGATTCGATCACCTTACAATCAGGGCAGATGTCATCATAATTGTACAAAGCTTCGTAGCAACGTCTGCCTACCAGTTCATTTGGGGGGATGTTAATGCGTTTGGCGCGATCCATGTTGACGGCAATCAGGTTGTACTTCTTGTCAACGATATACATCGATACAGGGATGCTATCAAAAAGGGCGCGTAAAATATTGCGCGAGCGCAAGAGTTGCCACTGGTTGACCTCTAAGGTGGCGTTGTCGATTTTCAGTTGGTTGAGCTGGCGCTGCTGGGAAATGGACTTGGCGAGAATCATCGCCAGCCTGCTAAGCTGTTCCTGATCTGGTTCGGTAAATTGCTCTTTGGGCACATTAAAGAGGGCAATTGCTCCAAGCAATTCCTCATCCCAGGTTAAGGGCTGGATGTATAAAGTGTCTAAGGGGAGTTCATCTGCCTGAAACCAACTCGGAAGTCGAGAGTGAGTAGGCGCAAAACCGGCCTCCTGGCTCAGAAGCTGTTTGGCGATGGGATAAGCCTGCCAGTTCGTCTCTGTCCAAAATCGCCAGGTTGGTTTAGCTTCGGGGGATGTTTTCAGTGTTTGTTCCAAACCGTTGGGACGAATCAGTAGAAGAGCACCTCCATCCGCCCGAAATGCCTGACAAAGGCTTTCGATAAAATCTTCCTGTAGCGAAGCAACTTCGATGTTTTCCTGGCAAATATAGGTGAGCAGATTGAAGAGCGTAGCCTGGCGTTGAAGTTGCGGAGTCATCTAATTCTCGTCGCTTGGATTGATGGTGTAGCCGTAACCGGGCACTGTGCGGATAAATTTGGGTTGGGAAGGGTCTTCCTCAATCCGTTCGCGCAAGTTTTTGATATGCACGCGGACTAAGTCTGGACTGCCAGCATCGGAAGGATAATCCCACACTTCGTCGAGTAAACGGGCTGGCGAAAAGATTTGACCTGGATGGCTCATGAGATGATAGAGTAAGTCGTACTGAACTGGGGTCAGGCGCAGCCGACCTTTATGCGGCGTGTAGATTTCGTAAGAACGGGTGTCCAGCACATATTCACCCACGATCAGGCAATGTTCCGCTTCAATCGCTTTATTTTCAGCGCTGATCTTCTGCAGGATAGATTGAACGCTGGGGGGGAGAACCTCGTTTTTCTTGACCTGGTTATCGGGAGCAAGGATAGTGCGGGAGCGTTGGCTGCGGCGAAGAATGGCGCGGACGCGCAAGATCAACTCGTCGATATTAAAGGGCTTGCTCAGGTAGTCATCAGCGCCGGCATTGAAACCGGCGATTTTATCTTCGTCCTTAATTTTGGCCGTCAGGAACAAAATCGGCACATCTTGCAAGGCGGGATCGGCGCGCATCTCGCGGCAGACCGTGTAACCGTCCATGCCCGGCATGACGACGTCAAGGATCACAATGTCGGGAATGATTTTGCGGGCAATTTTCAGCCCCTCGATACCGCTGTTGGCAACGGTGATCTTAAATTCCTCCCCCCGTAGGCTGCGCTCAATGGTGCGGGCGACAATCTCATCGTCTTCGATAACCAGTACATTTTTTGCGCTCATCCTTATTTAACCTCCACTTAAGAATGATACCCGAAAAATCGTTCCTTGTGAATAATCACTTGTGATCGTTATTTCGGCCGTGTGTTGACGAAGGATTTCAAGACAGATGTTGATCTCAATCCCATTTCCCCTTCCCCCAAGAGTCTTGAAAAACGTGGTTGCGTTGATCTCTTGTAAATCCTGAGGAGGAATCACGCGACCGTTATCTTGAATGATGACCTGGGGGAATTCCTCCTGGGAGGTAACAATCCAGATGCGGCCATTCGGAACGCCAGCAACTCCATCTCGGGCAAGGATCAAAAGGTTGACCCAGAGAGCAGTGAGCTTTTGAGGATTGCCGTAAATGGAGGGCAGGTCTTTGGCAAACCGGGTCTCCAGGGCGATTCCTTCGGCTTTGATTTGTTCCCCGATCAGCGAGAGGGCTTTCTGCAGGCTTTCGTTGAGGTTGATTTTTTCCTGGACTTCTGTAGGGGAACGGCTGAAGTCGATCAGTTGTTGGACAGCTTTTTGTACCCGCCAGCCGGCCGCCTCGATTGCCAGGACGGATTCGCGCCCTGGTTGACCAGGGGGAATTTTATTGAGCAAGATTTGCGCTTCGGCGATAATCGTGGTCAAGGGGTTGTTGATATGGTGAGCAACTCCGGCAGCCAGGTCGCCGATCGCCGCCAGATGGGAGGATTGCTCCAGTTGGCGTTGAGCATTCTGGATGCGTTCTTCCATCTTCTTGCGCTGTGTCACATCGCGAATCACATCAATATAACCGATCAAGCGATTGTCAGCGCTCACATCGCGCAGGGGTGCCAGGCGGGAACTGACCCACCGTTCCTCCTTCCCGACCATCACTTTTCGCTCAACATCGCCGGGTAGCGTTTTATCTTCGAGCGGAAATGGAGGCAGAGGATTAAATAAGCGGCGATAGACTTCCTGAACGGACTTGCCAATGGCTAGATGGGCGGGGAAATTGAAGAGACGTTCTGCTTCGTGATTCCAGTAGGTGATTTTTCCTTCGGTGTCCCAAACGACGACCGCGTCGCGCATGTTTTGTAATAAGAGCGCCTGATAGCGGATCTGCTCGTGTTGTTTTTGTAAGGCGCGCTTCAGGCGTTGAGTAGCAACCGCTTTCTCGATGCGGCGGGGTAAATCCTGCCAGTAGTTGCTCCCTTTGACCAGATAATCGCTGGCACCGCTCTGCAATGCTTGCACGGCAAGCTGTTCGTCCCCCTGTCCGGTGACCATCAGAACCGGCAGATTAATTTTCCGGTTTTGCAACTGCTCCAGGGCTTCCAGACCCGTCCCGTCCGGCAGGCGATAATCCATCAAGATCACATCTGCTTTGCTTTCGGGGAGAATTTGCCAGAATTGGCTCAAGGTGCTGGCGGTGCAGATCTCGAATCCTTCCGCTAAGCGCAAGCGTTCGGCAACCAGTTGCGCTTGTTGCAGATCATCCTCAACCAGGAGGACGCGAATGGTTAGAGGTAGGGTAGGGTTAGCCATGATGGTTTCATCTGTTGCAACTCGTGTGCAATTCTTATGGGGTTATAACTTTGACTTTATCAATAAACCATAAATTCTGCGTAAAGAAGGGCTTGCGATTTTGATAGGTAGGAACAAATAGAGTAGAGAAGGGCAATGCTTCTCTCTATATCGGTCGCGTAGCGACCTCTCTTCGATTGACGGTGGATAGAAATTGATGGTCTTGACGGGCTATGGGGATGGAACTAAAAAACAAACCTTGCGGGGCTTTGACGACCCCGCAAGGTCAGAGGAGAGAAACGCAAAGGTTTTTATCGATGCGCAGCAATGTCTTGCTGAGCGAGTTCAATGAAGGCTTGCAGGCTCATCGGGCCGGGGTTTTCACCCGATCGCAGGCGCAAAGCAACCTGGCCACTCTCCTGTTCTTTATCTCCGACCACCAGCATGTAAGGGATTTTTTGAGTTTGGGCATCGCGGATTTTGGCGTTCATCCGTTCGCTGCGCTCATCGATTTGTACTCTTAAGCCGACAGCCTTAAGTTGTTCGGCTACCTGGTGAGCATAGGCAAGGTGCCGATCAGCGATGGGGATTAAGACTGCCTGGACTGGCGAGAGCCAGACCGGAAAAGCCCCGCCAAAATGTTCAATGAGGACACCCATGAAGCGCTCCATCGAACCCAATAAGGCGCGGTGAATCATATACGGGCGATAGGCTTTGCCATCTTCGCCGATAAACGTGAGGTCGAAACGCTCGGGCAGATTAAAATCGAATTGAATCGTACTGAGTTGCCACTCTCGCCCCAGGGCATCGATCATCTTTAAGTCAATCTTTGGGCCATAAAAAGCTGCTCCACCTGCATCAACATCATATGACAAACCGGCTCGTTCGAGCGCCATCTTTAGGGCTTGGGTGGCATCTTCCCAGCGATCGGCTTCACCAGCCGATTTTTCTGGATCTCGCGTCGAGAGATAGGCGTGAAACTCATTCATCCCGAAGGCTTGTAAAATGTGGAGGCAGAAATTCAGGACGCGATCGATCTCTTCGGGCATTTGATCCGGCCTGCAGAAGAGGTGGGCATCATCCTGGGTGAAGCCACGCACACGCATCAAGCCATGCAAGACGCCGCTGCGTTCATAGCGGTACACAGTACCCCATTCGGCGAGGCGCATGGGCAGATCGCGATAGCTGTGAATCTGGCTCTTGTAAATCATGATATGGAAGGGGCAATTCATCGGTTTGAGAAAATACTCCTCCCCTTCGATGTCGATCGGTGCATACATATTTTCCTTATACCAGGCAAGATGACCGCTGGTCTCCCATAACGAAGCCCGTCCGATGTGAGGGGAATAGACCAGATCGTATCCGTTGGCGAGATGCTCCTGCTTACAATACTCTTCCGCCAGATGACGGATCAAGGCGCCTTTGGGATGCCAGAGGATCAACCCGCTGCCGACTTCTTGCGAGGTGCTGAACAAACCCAACTCTTTGCCAAGCCGGCGATGATCACGCTTTTTGGCTTCTTCTAACCGCCAGAGGTATTGATCCAGTTCTTCTTTGGTACGCCAGGCGGTGCCGTAAATCCGTTGCAACATGGGATTTTTTTCATTCCCCCGCCAGTAAGCTCCAGCCACGTTAATCAGCTTGATGGCTTCTGGGTTAATTTGTGAGGTGTTTTCAACGTGCGGGCCGCGGCAAAGATCCACAAAAGTATCATGGGTATAGATGGAAATCTCGGGTTTTTCGGTTAACGGGTTGCCGTGTTCGTCCGTACCGCCTTTTTCTAAATCGTTGATCAGTTCAAGTTTGTAGGGCTGGTCCTTGAAAATTTGGCGGGCTTCCTCGGCGGTGATCACCTTTTTCTTAAAAGCGTGATTTTGGCGAATGATCTCTTTCATGCGCTGTTCGATCTTTTCCAGATCTTCGGGAGTCAAGTTGCGCGGCAGGTCAAAGTCGTAGTAGAAACCGTCCTCGATAGCCGGGCCAATGGTATATTTTCCGTCAGGGAACAACTCTAAAACGGCTTGGGCCATGACATGGGCGCTTGAGTGGCGGATACGAAAGAGGAGATCGTCATCGGATTTCATTTCGGTTTTTTTATTCATTCCATACCTCCAAATTCAGGTTCAGACAATCCAGACTGTTTTCCAAAGGTGGCTAAAAGGTTGATGGAGTAATGAAAAAAGCTCTCGCCCCTGGGGCGAGAGCTAACGCTCACACGGTTCCACCCAGATTGAGCTGATCCGCAGCTCATCTCCTTGCACCGATAACGGGGTGTTCCGTTTCCCTTACTTTGAGCATTGTCGGTTCAGGGTCAGGCTCACGGGTGGTTTTCGCCCTGGCCTTGTGCAAAGACTTTCAGCCAGTGATCTTTGCTCTCTGGAGCAAGGTGAGCAGGGCTACTCGTCCCGATCTACGCCATTTTTAGTGGGCGGAACAGGGCTCGAACCTGCGACCTCTGCGATGTCAACGCAGTGCTCTAACCAACTGAGCTATCCGCCCGAATTGATCAAATTATAACTCAGACTTGAAATGTCTTCAAGGGAAAATCTGGTCTGTCGATGGAAGATGAATATTTTGTAAAGTTGCTAGGCGTGCGTTGCCACTCGGGAATGGGGGGTGACCTCTAACTTGTGGAGCGGGAGGCACGGGTCAGGTACAGAAATCCCACAGCCATTGAGCAATCCAATTGGGCTGTTCTAACACGACCATGTGCCCGCTGTTGGGGATGATTTCAAAGTGCGCATTCGCCAGCTTTTTCGCCAGCTCTTGGGCGCCAGGAATGGGTGTCATGCGGTCGAATTCACCAGTTAGAATCAGAGCGGGTTGCTTAATTTTATCCAATTCTCCAGAGAGATCAAACCGGTTGCAAGCTGCCAGGTCTTGATATAGCGTGTGGGGATGATTGTCGAGCAACCTGCGGGCGGTGAGTTCTTTGAGTCGTTGGGATGTGCCAGGGGCAAAAGACCATTTGATGAGCAATTCAACCGCGCGGGGTAAGGTATCAGGCTGGGCGGCAAGTTCCAACAGCACAGGATTGACCGCTAAGCGCGCTGCGCTGCCAATCAAGACCACCTTGCGCACCCGCTGAGGCGCCTGAAGGGCAAGCAGTAAACTGATCGCTCCACCCATCGAATGGCCGCAGACATCGACTTGCTGCAACCTGAGACCATCCAACCAGTTCAGCAGGCTGTTAGCTACTTCCTCCAGGGTTTGAAACGCCAGGGCATCTGATTTGCCATGATTGGGTAGGTCTGGAGCAAGCACGGTTTTATGCGCCAGACGGCGCACTTGTGGCGGCCAGGATAAACTCATTCCACCTGCGCCATGAATCAAGAGCAGGGGCGGGAAAGACGATGTCTGGCGTGGTTGAGAGAGAGTGTAGAAGATGCCTGAAAAGTTGGGCAAAGTGCTTCTCCTCCTTTAGCTGAACGTTCCTTTTTTCAGCCGGTCAGCGGCGTTCTCGGTGAGGGGTATCCATACCCGCACAGCCGTGCCCTGATTCGGTTTTGAGTCGATTTGAAACAATCCGTTGACCAGCTCGGTTCGTTCACGCATGTTGACCATGCCAAGACTGCCGCGCTGATCGTAGCCACTGGCAAGGTCAACTGGATCAAAACCAACTCCATCATCCACAATTTCTAATATGAGAATGTCCTGAGCGGCGAAATGCAAGCGCACCCAAATATGATCGGCTTTGGCGTGTTTGCGGGCGTTATTGACGGCTTCTTCAGCGATGGCAAAAATGACGCTTTGTTTATTGATCTCCAGATCCTGGATGGTGGCGGGGTCGGCTTGCACGATGACTTTTTGATTATAGGTTTCCAGCATTTTTTCTGCCATGGCTTGTAAAGCAGCAATTAAGCCTTGCGATTCGAGCACCAGGGGACGCAATGTAAAAAGCATGTGTCGAATCTCTTTTGTCGTGCGGCGAGCTAGCTCTTCGATTTTGTATAATTCTTCGGCGGTTGCCCGCGGATCGCGCTCGAGCAAGCGTCGGGCAAAATTAACTCGCATGGCAAGGGCTGAGACCGATTGCGTTGGTCCATCGTGTAAATCCCGGGCTAATTTTTTGCGGGCTTCTTCCTGAATCTCGATGATGCGCTCTTTCTCCTGCTCCAACTGTTGATAAAGCAAAGCGTTTTCAATGGCAACCATGGCCTGGTTGGCAATGACCTGCAAGATTTCACACCTTTCAGCGGTGAAATAATCCGCCTGAGGATGGGCATAAAGTAACAATCCATACACTTGCAAGCCTTTGCGTAATGGCAGCAGATAAACGACGTTACACTGACGGAGGGCAACCGCTCTGCTCAATTCCGGGTCGCGCATTGGCTGGTATTGCAGGGTAGGTTGATCGTTTTCGAGGGCGCTATGCAGAATCTTGCTGTTCAAAGAAAAGTTAATTCGCTGATCGGCAGGGGTGAAATGGCGGGCTGTGACAATGCGCAATTGCGCTTTACCATTCTTCTCCTCCTCGACCATCAACACCGCCGAGACTAAGCGGTTTTCTGAGCCGTCGTCGGATAGAAGCGCCTGCGTACTGGTATCCAGAGCTGTTTCGAGCACCTGTTGATAATTCAAGGTGGCGCTGAGGGTGTTGATCAGCCGATACAAGGCTTTGCGCCGTTCGGTTTCGATCTCCTGGCGAGAAGCGTCGTTAGCTTTTGATGAGGGCGACTTCTGAACGAGGCGCTGCCGGATGCGGAACAACAGAAAGCCAATTGCTCCGCCAAGCAGCAGGTAAAGGATTGAGTAAGTCAGCATCAGAACCAGATAGGGGGAGACAACCGCCCGGTCAAATAACAACCATCCTGACAGGAGCAGGTTCAAGATGACTATTCCAACCAGCCCGTAGAGCGGCAGGTTCAGCGCCGCGCTCAAGAAAGGCAGGATGGAAAACCAACCGAGGGCATAGAATTGATCTCCGCTGAGCCATAAAATTGCGGCACTGACGAGAAAATCCAGGGCAACGCTTCCAATTCGTCCGGCGCGGGTGAAGACGGAAGAAGTCAGCCAGAAGGGAAATCCCAAATTCAGGAGACTGTAAGAGAATAAAATAAGTTTACCGGGAAGAGAGAGTTCACCGAGAAGAGTAAGCAACAAGAAAAACATCCAGCGCAAGCTGATGCTTAGCAGATCCCACAAGGTTAACGGAGTTCTAGAACGGTTCATTTCGTCCTGATCCGCGTTGATTCAAACACACTTTTCGATCTACTCGCTTAACAATCTGGTAAGGTAGGGCAGTAGAACCTGTAACGCGCGCCCACGATGGCTGAGGGCATTCTTTTCAGAGATGCTGAGCTCAGCCATGGTCTGGTTCAAAGCGGGTAGCAAGAAAATCGGGTCATAACCAAAGCCGCCTGCACCGCGCTCCTCCGGTATGATCTCACCTTCGCACACGCCTTCAAAGAAAGCCAATTCCTGTTGGGGGATGGCAAGGGCGAGGATGCAGCGGAAGCGCGCCGTCCAGGGGCGCGGTTTATCCTTCAAGCGGGAAAGGAGATAAGCGCGGCGGTCTGCATCGGTGGCGTTTGGCAAGGGCGCATAGCGTGCCGAGCGGAGGCCGGGTTCTCCGTTTAGAGCGTCAACTTCCAGTCCAGAATCATCGGCTAAGGTTGGCAAGCCGCTTGCAGCGACGTACGCTGTAGCTTTCTTGGCGGCGTTTTCAGCGTAGGTTGCGCCATCTTCGTGAATATCCAGGTGCAGCGCAAGGTCGCGCAAATCTAGGATTTCAATCGGAAGGGCCGATAAGACGGCGCGCATTTCATGGACTTTGCCGATATTTGCCGTAGCCAGAAGTAACTTGTAGGGTTGGATCATACGCTCCAATAAATTTTACATCAAAATTCTGCAAATACAAAATATATAGTAATTCTTGACAGATTGAAAGGGTTATGCTATAATTTTTATAACTTTCCGGATGTGGATGATCCGTGGTTGCTAAAGGTCCTCTTCGTCTCAATGCCGGCTTTATTGTTGGTCTTCCAGTAGGTGAGAGCCGTGACTTTGATGTTGACATCTCCCATATTGTCCTCGAGTCAGACTTAATCTTAGATGAGTTGAGCGGCAGTGTGCGCATCACCCGCACAGCTCAGGGACTGCTGCTCCATGCCATGATGCATGCAACGACCCCAAGCCAATGCGTGCGTTGTCTCAATGATTTTACCTTACCCCTGGAAGTTGATTTTACGGAATTATACGCTTTCTCCCGCAATGGGATGAGTGAAAGTGGCTTGCTTTTGCCCGAGGATGCCCAGATTGATCTTTCACCGCTGGTGCGCGAATATATGCTATTAGCCGTTCCAATTCAGCCACTGTGTATGCCAGACTGCAAAGGGCTTTGTCCGATTTGCGGCGCTAACCAAAATGAAAATGTCTGTAATCATCCTGAAGAAGAGATTGATCCAAGGCTATCTATCCTGAAAACGTGGTTAGATCACAACGAGATCGAATAGTTTTCGTCCTTGTTCGCCTGTTTTTATAGTTAAGGAGGGATGCGCATGGTTTTATCAGGGGCAGACATTGTTGAGGAAATCAATCCTTTTCTTTTAACGTCTTTAAGTGAAATTGAGCTGGCAGAGACGGAAGAGTATGACGAAAATTCGGATCATTTTTCCGATGACACCTTAGATATCTATCTTCGTGAAATGGCGGCCGTGCCTCTTCTGAGCCATCAAGAAGAGATCGATCTGGCACGCCGTTTTGAACGCGGCAAACAAGCTCAGCTCGAACTTGCCAACACGAAAGGTAGAATCAGCAAAAGAAGATTAGCCGAACTCAAGGCTCTGATCAGCGATGGCCTGGCTGCCCGTGAACATCTGATTAAAGCCAATACTCGCCTAGTGATCTCGATTGCGCGACGCTATATCGGCTGCGGTGTGCCATTGAGCGACCTGATCCAGGAGGGTAATTTGGGTCTGATCCGCGCGGTCGAAAAGTTCGAGTACCAGCGCGGATTTCGTTTTTCAACCTATGCCACCTGGTGGATCCGTCAGGCAGTCATGCGGGCGATTGCCATGCAGAGCCGCACCATCCGTTTACCAGTCTATCTTGGCGATCGCGTGCGCCAGTTTCAACAGGTTGCGCATGCGCTCGAACAAGAGTTGGGCAGACCACCCACCTTGCAGGAATTAGCCCAGGAGTTGAATGTAACCCCTGAGAAGGTGCACTGGGTCATGCAGATGTCTCAGACACCGCTCTCTCTCGAAGACCCTTACGGAGACGAGGAGGATTCGGAATTTGGGGCTTTTGTAGAAGATGAAACGGCGGAGCAACCGTATGATGCTGTGCAACAAATGATGCTTCAGGAGCAAGTGGAACAAGCCCTGGCTACCCTTACCCCGCGCGAAGCCCGCGTGCTCCGCTTAAGGTATGGCTTAGGATATCAAAGGCAGTTGACGTTGGAGGAGGTTGGGGATAAATTCGGTTTAACCCGCGAACGAATCCGCCAAATTGAACTGCAAGCATTGCGCCGCTTGCGTCATCCCAGTCGAGCGCGTATCTTGCGCGAATATCTCTAGCCAACAATGCAAAGTAGAGGTTGACAAAATCTATTTGTGCGGATAAACTCACCCCGATATGAATGGTTGGATGATGTCACCAAACCCAATGATGCGCCTTTTGATGGCGGCAATGCCCAAGTCGCCAAGCAGACGGACAGCCCGGTTGCCTTCCCAATCGGGTTGAGATGGAAAACATCGATAGAATGGGCTGTCCAAAAAGGACAGCCTTTTTAATTTTTGCTCTGGAGGAGGAATGCCATGACTCAAAATATCCTGGTTGCGGTTGCCTGGCCATACGCAAATTCTGAAATTCATGTTGGCAATCTTACCGGCTCTTACTTGCCAGCCGACATCTTTGCCCGTTTTCAGCGCCTAAGGGGGAACCGGGTGGCGATGGTTTCGGGGTCGGATTCGCATGGGACGCCGGTGACCGTGCGCGCTGATGCTGAAGGCACCACCCCCTATCAGGTTTATCAAAGGTACCATCAAGGCTTTCTCGAATTATTCCAGAAAGCCGGTTTGACCTACGATCTGTTCACTAGCACTCATACTACCAATCACTTCAAGGTCTCGCAGGCAATTTTCCTGGCTTTGAATCACAATGGTTACCTCTATACCCAGAGCGAGCAACAATGGTTTTCACCCACTCAGAATCGATTTTTGCCCGATCGCTATGTCGAAGGCACCTGTTATCTATGTGGTTATGAAGGCGCTCGGGGAGATCAATGCGATGGCTGCGGTAATCTCCTCGATGCCACCCAACTGATCAACCCTCGATCAAAGATCGATGGCTCGACGCCCGAATTGCGCGAGACAGCCCATTTTTATCTCGATCTCGCCGCGTTACAGCCTGAGATCGTGCGCTTTTTGGAAGAACGTCAATCCTATTGGCGGCCAAATGTCTTGCGCCAATCCTTAGGACAAATCCAGGCCGAAAATTTGCGCGGGCGGCCGATCACCCGTGATCTGGATTGGGGAATCCCGGTGCCAATCGAGGGTTGGGAGGGAAAATGTCTCTATGTCTGGTTTGAAGCGGTGATCGGTTATCTTTCGGCAACGATCGAGTGGGCACAAATACAGGGGCAAGCAGATGCCTGGCAGGATTGGTGGTTCAACCCTGAAGCGCGGGCTTATTATTTTATCGGTAAAGACAACATTCCTTTTCATGCCATCATCTGGCCAGGTCAATTAATTGGCTCTGGCGAATGGTTTGGAAAACTCTTTGCCAACGTTGGAGGGAAGCGATTAACCTTGCCGTATGATGTGCCGGCCAATGAGTTTATGAATCTGGAAGGCAAGAAGATCTCGGGCAGTCGGAACTGGGCGGTTTGGGGAAATGATTTCCTTAGCCGCTACGATCCTGACCCGTTGCGCTATTACCTCACCGCCAACATGCCTGAAACGCGCGATACCGATTGGGATTGGCAAGATTTCTATCAGCGCAACAATAGTGAGTTGGTGGCGACTTGGGGTAATCTTGCCAATCGAGTGTTGTCCTTTGCTTTCAAACATTGGGACGGGCACGTTCCCGATGCGGGAGAATTACGCGCCGTTGATCAGGAATTGTTGGAAAAAGTTCGCCAGGGTTTCCAAACCGTTAGCGAACATCTGGAAGCTGTGCGCCTGCGAGCAGCCCTTTTGGAAACAATGAACCTTGCCAGCGAGGTGAATAAATACCTGGATTTGACCGGTCCATGGTTTGAGATCAAGACCGACAAAGATGCTGCTGCCAAGTCGATCTTCACTGCCTTGCGCGCAATCGATACGTTGAAAGTCCTTTTTGCTCCGTTTCTGCCGTTTAGTACGGAGAAAATCCATCGCTATCTTGGCTATTACCAACCATTCTTTGGCGAACAAAAAACTGAGCTGCTCACCGATGAATTGGGCGAACATCGGGTCTTGCTCTATGATGGTTCACGGGCAAGTGGAGAATGGAAGCTCAGTGAATTGCCGCCTGGTCAAGCGCTTACCCAGCCTGCGCCGCTGTTCAAAAAATTAGAAGAAAAAATTGTCGCCGAGGAGCGGGCTCGCCTGGGAGCTTGAGTGAGTCAAGCCTGATGCAGGCTTTCCCTAGGCGAACGGAGATACCAGCATCCGTCCGCTTTAACCATCACCTCATAAACTTTTCCCTGATAGCTTAGGGTCAAAAAGTGACTGCCCGAAGCATCTTGCCAGCGGCGTCCAATCGATTCAATGGGAATCCAATTCTCTTGCCAGTAGATGGCGCGGATGCGCAGGGAAGCAAAGTCTGTACCGCTGAACTCAACCGCAATGGGTTGGGTCGCTCTGAGACGGCGTTGCAGGGCTGGCTGGTTCCCGTGGTGGGCAATCCGCTCAGCCAGCCACCAGAGGGCAGCTTCTGCGCTTTGCTGTTTGATTTGTTCCCGTGTGCCAAAAAAACGATAGAGGTGAGCATGGATTTGATCGAGGACTGCCAGCCCAATCCACACTGTGCCAACCGGCTTTTGAGGCGAACCACCGCCTGGTCCGGCGATGCCGCTGACGGAGATGGCCGTCTGGACCTGAAAGAGATGCTTAACCCCCTGAGCCATTTCTTTCACCGTTTGTTCGCTAACCGCTCCGAAGCGATCTAGCGTATCCTGGCTTACCCCAAGCAGATGTTGCTTGGCTGCGTTTGAATAGGCGACGACGCCGCCCAGGTAAACTTCAGAAGCGCCGGCTACATTGGTTATGCGATGACTGATCAACCCCCCTGTGCACGATTCGGCAAGGGCAAGTGTCCAACCCAGAGCAGTGAGTTGTTCGGTAAGCACAAATTCGATCGGATGAGTGTCCATGGCAGGAATTATACTTGCGATTCCAGAATGCTTGCTGGATAGAACTCTTGGTAAAATTTAGCTGAAGATGGAGAAGAATAGCGGACTTCCAGATAGTATTGCGGCATTGCTGCCCAATTTGCCTGCTCGCCCTGGTTGTTACCTAATGAAGGATGGCGAGGGGAAGGTCATTTATGTCGGCAAAGCGGTGAATCTCCGCAATCGGGTGCGTTCATACTTCCACGCTCCTCAACAACTCAATCCACGCATCCGCCGCATGGTGGAGAAAATTGCCGACATCGAGTGGATTATCGTCGATTCAGAACTCGAGGCGCTGATCCTCGAGATGAATTTGATCAAGAAGTATCGCCCGCATTACAATGTGCGTCTTAAGGATGATAAGCGGTATCCTTATATCAAAGTGCATTGGGCGGATGATTTTCCGAAAGTTACCGTTACTCGCCAGATGATCCAGGATGGGTCACGCTATTTTGGCCCTTATACCAGTGTTTGGGCGGTTCACCAAACCCTGGATTTGCTGCGACATATTTTTCCTTACCTGACCTGCGATCGGGTGATCACCGGCAAGGATGAACGCGCGTGCTTGTATTACGATATTAAGTTGTGTCGCGCGCCATGTATCGGAGCAATTGATCGAGAGAGCTATCGCCAGATGATCGCCGATCTATGTCATTTTTTAGAAGGACATACCGAAGAAATTGTCGCTCGGCTCAGGGTTAAAATGGAAAAAGCCGCCGAGAACTTGCAGTTTGAACAGGCAGCGGTGATCCGCGATCAAATCCGCGCCATTGAGAACGTGGTCGAAAAGCAAAAGGTGATCTCAAGTGAGATGACCGACTCGGATGTGATTGCCCTCGCCCGTGATAATGGCGATGCCTGCGTGCAGATCTTCTTCATCCGCAGCGGTAAATTAATCGGCCGCGAATATTTTTTGTTAGAGGGCGCGGAAGAAACACCCGATGCAACTGTGATGGCTGAATTTATCAAACATTTTTACGATCGGGCAGCATCTGTTCCGGATCAAGTGTTATTGCCCGAGGAAGTCGAAGAAGCCCAAATTATCCGCCAATGGTTAAGTCAAAAGAAGGGTTCTCAAAAGGTGGAAATTAGCGTGCCACGGATCGGCATCCAGCAAGCGTTGATCCAGATGGCAGCCGAAAACGCAGCTCAGACTTTAGCTACTTTGAAAGCGCAATGGGAGGTGGACACTCATCGGCAAGAGCAAGCCTTGCTGGAACTGCAAGAGTCTTTGGGCATCGAAAAGCCGCTCAACCGAATTGAATGCTACGATATTTCCAATACCCAGGGCGTGGCTGCGATTGGTAGCATGGTGGTGTTTGAAAAAGGAACGCCGCGCAAAAGCTATTATCGCCGCTTTAACATCCGCTCGGTTAGCGGGCAAGATGACTTTGCCAGCCTAGAAGAAACGCTCGAACGTCGCTTTCGGCGCTGGCAAGCAGCCCAAGAGCAGGAAGACAGCCCGGGCAAGAAACCTGACGCCGCTTTTGCCATTTTGCCCGATCTGATAATTGTTGATGGCGGCAAAGGACAACTGAGCCGGGCGGTCAAAGTGTTAGAACGTTTTGGTTTATTTGAGCGGGTCAGTGTGATTAGTTTGGCAAAGCAGCAGGAAGAAGTCTTTTTACCCCACCGCTCGGAGAGTATCTTGTTGCCGAGGCATTCGCAAGGCTTTTATCTGTTGCAACGTATCCGTGATGAAGCGCACCGTTTCGCCATCACTGCTCATCGCAAATTGCGCACCAAACAGGGGCTGGCTTCGCGTCTGGAACTAATTCCTGGCATTGGCCCGGTCAAACGCAAACGTCTATTGCAGCATTTCGGTGACGTGGATGCCATTCGCAACGCCAGCCTGGAAGAGCTGACTGCGGTCGAAGGCATTACCCCACACTTAGCGCTCCAGATTAAATCTACTCTAGAATGAGAGGCAGGAGATGAGCAAAAGACAGATCTCTCGCCGAGAGATGCGCCAAATCCGCATTCGCCAAATCCTGTTCGTTGTCGTTGCCATCCTGATCATTTTGGCGATGGTGATCGGATCACTGCGTTAGACAAGCGCCGCAGCTAGAGAGTTGGTTCGTACAAAGTCAGGATAGCCTGGTTAAATTCAGGGATCGAAAAGGGTTTTTGTAACCAATGCACTTTGCCCCCCTCCAGGGCGGCGCGATATTCATCGTTGAGAGGATGCCCGGTAATGAGGAGCATTTTCAGATCGGGTTGTTTCCCTTTTAGAGCTTGATAGAGTTCGATACCGCCCATTTGTGGCATAACAATGTCGCTGACCAACAACTCGATTTTGTTTTCCTGGCTTTCCCATATCTCAAGCGCTTCTTTGCCATTTGCAGCGGTCAGGGTTTGAAATTGTTGCGCTTCGAGCAAGTCCTTTAGGGCATTGCGGGTGGCTACGTCATCCTCTACGACCAGGGCAATCTTTCCATTGCCGTTCAGCCTGAGGGAAGGCTGTTCTTCGATAACGCCTCTGGTGGATTGTAACAAGGCAGGCAGATAGACCGTGAACGTTGATCCCAAAGAGGGCTGGCTCTGGACATCAATATAGCCGCCGTGCTGTTTGACGATTCCATAAACCTGCGCTAATCCCAAGCCAGTGCCCAACCCTACCGGTTTGGTGGTAAAGAAGGGTTCAAAAATGTGAGGCAGATGTTCCGGAGAGATGCCAGAGCCTGTGTCCTGGACTTCAATGACAATCCATTCGCCAGCCTGGATGTAAAGGTTGGGTCTGTCATCGTTTTCCTTGAGGCTGAGGCGGGTAAGGGAAATCCGCAACACGCCTCCATGGGGCATTGCATCGCGGGCATTCACCACGAGATTGAGCAGCATTTGTTGCAGACGGGTGGGATCAGCCAGAACAAAATAGGTTTCAGGCTGATAGCGTAGCTCGACTCGAATCGTCTCCGGTAAGACCCGAGATAGCATTTTCTCGAACTCTTTGATAAAGGGTAAGAGATCAAGCGTGGTTTGTTCGATAACCGAACGGCGACTGAAATCCAGAATTTGGCGGATTAAACTGGCAGCGCGATGGACTTGTTGCTGGATAATAGCTAAACGGTCTTGCGCAGTAGGGCTTAAGGAAGTATCGTTGCGCAATAAGTCGGCGTAGACCAGGATAGCTGCCATAATGTTGTTGAAATCATGCGCAATGCCGGCTGCCAATTGCCCGACTGTGGCGAGCCGTTCTTGCATCTGAACCCGCGTTTGGATTTCTCTCTCGAGGGTCACTTCCCGTAACGTCACCACCCATTGGGTGGGAGGTTGGCCGATGGGATTGGCTTGAGCTTCGAAAATTCGTCGCGAGGGTGCTTCGACAATCAATTCGCAGGGAAGGGAGGATGATGAGTGAGTGAGCAATTCACCAACGGGTTTCGCACCGAGCGAAATGAGCGTATTGCCTTCGATCTTCGCTTGTAAGAGATCGAGGTATTGGCTGGCAATGGGATTCAAGACAAGGATGTGGTGATTGCTATCGAGCAATAAAATCCCGATAGAGAGATTTTCGACCAGATTGCTCATCCGTTTCTTTTCGGCTTGGCGAACGCTTTCAAGCCGTTGGAGAGCGATGGAAGCCTGATTGGCGAATGTCTGCAATAAGCGCAGTTGTTCCTGGCTATAGGTTTCAACCAGCTCGTCCCCGATTCCGACCAGACCAACGATTTGATCGTTGAAGAGAATGGGAAAGCGGGGAATCGAGTGAAAAGCCTGAATAGGAGACTGGGATTGATAATGCTCAGCCAGGTTGACCTCGACAGCCGCCAGCTTATTCTCTTGACCAAGAATCTGGCTGAGTTCGTTTCGGCAATGTTCCTTTAAGGCTGCAAGCGTTGCCTCGGTAAATGGTCGTTGAGCGTCAACGTACAGGGTTGGTTGGTTGGAAGAAAAAAGACAACCGAGGGCAAAATCGCACTTGACGGCTGTGCGCAGGTGACTCAGCAGGACGCGCAATAAGTCCTCATAGGTCAAAACATATCCGATCTCCTGGCTGAGTTCATAAAGCTCGGAGAGTTCGGCTGTGCGCCGAATCACGGCCTCCTCAAGTTCGTCAGCATAGCGACGCATATTCTCATACAGCGTGGCGTTTTCCAGGGCGATGGCAATCTGGTCGGCGAGCAGTTGGAAGAAATCTACATCGCTTTGGGACAGGGCGACATTTTGGTCGGTTTCAATATTGAGAATCCCGACAACTTCGCCGTGCAAGAGAATCGGCATGACAAATTCAGAGACGGTTTGTGGATTGTCCGGCAGATAGTCGGGGTCTTGGGAAACATCGAGAATGACTTGCGCCTGACCGGTGCACACCGCTCTGCCAATCACGCCGCGGTTGAGGGGGATTTGGGAGATAATGACGCTATTACCATGATAAGCCCGCAAACGTAAATGGTCAGCCTCGCGTAGGAATATCTCAATAATCGGATAGTGAAAATTGGCCGCCAGTTCATCGACTACGGTTTGAAGTAATTCCTGCAGGTCGAGATGACGGGAAAAGTTTTCGGTAAATTTTTGAAGTAAAGTCACCTGGCGCAAACGATGTTGGGCTTCCTGGTAGCGCTCAGCATTGCTTAACGCCAGGCTTAATTCCTGGCAGATGGCTGTGACTAAGTTGAGGTCAGCCTGGTCAAAAGCATTCAGCTCTGAATGCATGATGGCAAGGATGCCATACAACTGATCTTCAAAGAGGATCGGGGCTGCAATGGCGGAACAGACATTTTCGTCATAACCATCATGATGCCACCAGCGTGCATCTTGCCGAACATCGGGGATCAGATCGGCTTCTCGGTTCTTCATCACCCACCCCAGAAAACCGCGGTCACCGCTCCAATGGGTCGAACGATTATACGCTTCCACAGAGGTAGGAAATTCGCCCCATACAGCCCGTAATGAAAGGGTATCTTTATCGGGTAAATAGCGCAATGCCAGACCAAAATGCCCATCCAGAGATTGTGTTGCCAGTTGGATGGCGCGTTGAAGAATTTCATCCGGTTCCAAACTCGAAGTAAGCTGGTGACCAATGGCATAGATCACGCTAAGTTTGCGTTTTTCGCTTTCTGCTTTCTGGTAAAGGCTGGCATTTTCAATCGCGATGGCAGCCTGGTCGCCTAAGAACTCCATTAAGTTTAGTTCCCACGAGGTGAACTGGCGCGGGGTGGGAAAGGAGACATTCATTACCCCAACCACGCGCTCGCCGATTTTGAGGGGAATCCCAACAATAGCTCCATTCCAATTCGTTTCCATGCCCTGAAAAAGCGGGTGGTTGGTCATGTCGTTAACCACGATCATTTGTCCACTGTGAACGACCTGGAAGGTTAGACCGTTCGGCCTGGGTTTGATGTAATGATTCCCCGGCTGATCCTCCCGCCAGAGTTCTGCTCCGAAACGTAACCTATTCTCGCTTTCCGGTGCGTATAAAAAGATATAGGCATTGCGGAAGTCGCTGAAAAAGTGGGGTAGGGCGTGCAAAATCGTGTGTAGTACGGTATCTAAGTCTAACTCGCTGGTGAGACTCAGGCTGGTTTGGCGCAGAGTTTCCAGGGTACTGGCTTGTTGGACTTTTTCCTGAAACAGGCGGGCATGTTCAATGGCAAGGGCTGCATGTTGGGCAAAGGTGGTCGCCCAATCGGCGTGATATTTCTGAAAGGCATCGGGTTGAGAACTTTCAAAGGTAAGAAACCCAACTACTTCGCCGTGGACAAGCAAAGGTACCCCCATCCAGGCTCTGGTTTTGATTGTGCCGTTCCAGCAGTTTAATAAGCGTTGATCGAGATGGGTATCCTGGATGATGACCACCCGTTTCTGATCGGTAATTTCTTGCAGCAGGGCATGGAGCTGCGAGTTTTTCTTTTCCACCCAGTTCATGTCGCACAAAAGTCCGCGTTGGGCTGCCAGTCTGAGCTCTCCGGCCTCGTTGAGAAGGATACCAGCCTGATCATACGGAATGGCTTGGGCAAGTTGTTCCAGGATCGTCGCGAACAGGGTTTGCAGATCGAGGGTCGAAGCCAAAGCCTGGACCGCATCGGTAAGTTTTTCTGCCAACATTCTTTGCCGGCGCTCGCTTTCCAGCAAGGTTATACTCCGCAGGACGATACTGGCTTGATTGGCAAACAGACAGAGCAATTGAAGATCCTCTTCGGTAAATCGATTGGGAACCTGCAGATCAAAAACTTGCAATACCCCTTCGAGACGGTTTTCCAAAAACAGAGGCGCCGAGAGTACGGATCGATATGGATAAGGCGGCCCAAATTTGTTGGAGCGGAATTGCCACGTGGCATAATCGTCAATTAAGAGGGGTTTCCCTTCTTTTGCTACCCAACCGGCCGCTCCTTCCCCATAAGCCAAACGCACCCCTCGATATTGATCGGCAAAAGGGCTGAATTCGATGTAGATTTCTAAGGCTTGTTGTTGCGGGTAGGCAAGGTAGAGACAACCCCCTTCTACTTCGAGGAGTTCCATCGCCGCTTGGACAATCTGTTCAAGGAAAGAATATCTGTCCTGATGTTCCCCCGCGTTCATTGCCAGGGTTTGGATTTTAGTTATCTGATTGATGAGCAAGGGGGTTTTTTCTCTCGGTGTACCTGCGACCCCATTTCTTTCTTTCTGCACGGTTCCATCCCGTCCACTTTCATCCATGACGAAGTGATCTAAAGGGCATCCTATCCCGACAAAAATAGCTGACAAGGTTCATTATACCTTGCCTGTGGGTACACTAGCCAGTATTTTTATTTTAGACCCAAAACAGCAGATGCGACCTTACAGATTTATTAGGCAAAAAGCAACGATAAAAAAGCCCCTCTCCTTTTTGGAGAGGGGGAAGGAGTGAGGAAGCAATTTTTCCTTTGCGAGAGATGTAGAGGGGGATGGAACGATTTTAGAACAGGCCAACCACTCGGCCGGTGGTCAGGTCGAGATCGACATCATAGAAAACCGGGCGGGTTGGCAGGCCTGGCATGGTGCGCATTTCACCCACCAAAGGATAAAGAAAGCCTGCACCCACCGAGGCGCGGATATCGCGGATGGGTACGATGAAGCCTTTGGGTACACCTTTCAGAGATGGATCGTGGCTCAGGCTAAGGTGGGTTTTTGCCATGCACAGCGGTAATTTATCGAACCCCAGGCGGGTATAAAGCTCGATCTTCTTCTCAGCTTCAGGCAGATACTCAACCCCATCAGCGCCATAGATTTCTTTGCAGATGATCTCAATTTTATCCTTGATGGGGATGTCCAATGGGTACAGGAATTTGAAGTTGCTGGGTTTTTCAGCGGCTTTTACCACCGCTTCCGCCAGGGCAACGGCTCCTTCACCGCCGTGCATCCAGTGCGTGCAGACGCAGGCATCGTCGGCGCCTGCTTCCAAAGCTGCTTCGCGCACCAACTGCACCTCTTTTTCGGTATCGGTGGCGAAGGAATTCACTGCTACCACACAGGGGATGCCGAACTTAAGCACATTCTTGATGTGGTGTTGCATGTTGCATAAACCCGCTTTGAGCAACTCCAGGTTCTCATCGGTGTAGGCTGGATCGAGCGGTTTGCCTGCGACAACTTTCGGACCGCCGCCGTGCATCTTCAAGGCTCGAACGGTAGCAACCAGGACGACCACATTCGGAATCAAGCCAGAGTAGCGGCATTTGATGTTGAAGAACTTCTCCATGCCGATGTCTGCCCCAAAGCCGGATTCGGTGACCACATAATCCGCCAGCTTGAGGGCGATGCGATCGGCGATAATTGAGCTGTTGCCATGGGCAATGTTGGCAAACGGACCAGCGTGGACAAAGACTGGCGTCCCCTCAAGGCTCTGCATCAAGGTTGGTTTGATGGCATCTTTCATCAACACGGTTAATGCGCCGGCAACGCCCAAATCTTCAGCAGTGATGGCTTCCCCTTTGCGACTGGTGCCAATCACAATGCGGCCGAGGCGCTCACGCATGTCGGCGAGGTCGGTCGTCAGGGCAAGGATTGCCATAATTTCGCTGGCAACGGTAATGTCAAAGCCTGTGCGGCGGGTCATCCCTTTTTCTTCCGGGCCCAAACCGATCTCGATTTCGCGCAGGAAGCGGTCATTGGTGTCCACCACACGGCGCCAGGTGATTGTATCAGGGTCAATATCCAGGCGGGCAAAGCGGCTGCGCTCTTCCGGGGTCAATTCATCCGGATCGGTCTTGTCAATGCCCAATTTCTTCAGGCGACGCAGCATCGGTGGTGAAAAGCGCCGTTTTCCTTGTTTGTCGGGAGGGCAAAGGGCATTGAAGAGTTTTTCGTCGTCTTGTTGGGCTTCGTGGAACATGCGCGCGTCAATGGCTGCAGCGAGCAGATTGTTGGCGGCGGTAATGGCATGAATATCGCCGGTTAGATGCAGGTTGAAGTCCTCCATTGGAATCACCTGGCTGTATCCGCCGCCGGCAGCACCGCCCTTGATGCCAAAAGTGGGGCCTTGACTTGGTTGGCGAATGCAGGTGAAAACATTTTTCTTCAGGTGAGCGCCGAGGGCTTGACTTAAGCCCATCGTGGTGGTCGTTTTCCCTTCGCCCAGAGGTGTTGGGGTGATGGCCGTTACGTCAACATAGATGCCATCCGGTACGTCTTTGAGCCTTTCGAGGATCTCAAGTTTGACCTTTGCGATGTAATTGCCGTGCAGTTCAAGTTCGTCTTCCAAAATGCCACATTCAGCCGCAATCTGTCGAATGGGTTTAAGTTCGGCCGCTTGGGCAATTTCGATGTCAGATGGTACGGGGAAGACTCGTTTCAGGGGTTTATATTCTACTGGCTGTCTGGCGAGATTTTTTTTCGAGGCAGTCATAACTTATTCCCTTTCCTTTGGTAGTAATTCGGTCGAGACTCAGGTTCGGTATATTTTGACAGGGAAACGCTTAAAAAGCAAGGGATTCCTTTCCTTATTCAAATATGCTTTGTGTCATCAGATAAAACAGGTAAGAATTATTGCAATAGTCTAAATTGATCGCTTGCCATAAACCGTTAAAGCTCCCCGAAGGTTTACGGGGCAGGTAAATCTTCTGCAATGTTGCTTTAAAGATAAACCTTGCCCTACTTCTGAGCTAAGAACTGTGGCATCTGGCGGCCAGGGCAAGAGCCCCAAAACTGCCGGCAAAATCGCCCAAGTGGGGGGTGGTGATTAAGCTTTCAATCTCATCTTCCAGATCGGGCAAATAGCCGGCGCAATATTGCAACGTTTTCTGGCGGATGGTTTCGAGCAAACCGGGATGTTTCATCACCCCTCCGCCAAGCAGAATGCGTTGTGGGCTCAGGGTGAAGATAAAATTGGCAAGCGATAAGGCTAGGTACTCGGCCTCCAGCTCCCAGGCGGGATGCCCTGCGGGCAGGTGTTGGGCTTTTACCCCCCAGCGTTGGGTTATCGCTTCACCGCTTGCCAGGCCCTCCAGACAATCGCCATGGTAAGGGCAGCACCCAGGAAACGGATCGCGTTGCCAATCGTGTGGAAGGCGGATATGCCCCATCTCTGGGTGAAAGCGGCCGTGCAGGAGGTCACCGTTCACCATGCCGCCCCCACCGATACCGGTGCCAACGGTGAGGTAAAGAAAGGTGTCCAGATTTTGCGCTGCCCCCCAGGTCCATTCGCCCAGAGCTGCACCGTTGACATCGGTGTCCACCCAAACGGGAATTGAAAAAGCCTCTTGTAGCGCATGTACCCAATTGAAGCCCTGCCAAGCCAATTTGGGAGTCAGACCGACTTGCCCATAGCTCGATGAGTCAGGGTTCACCTCCACCGGCCCGAAGGCGGCCACACCGATGGCTTCAATCGGTTCAAAGCGTTGCTGGTTTTCTCTGAAAAATGCAATGATAGCGGCGATCGTCTCGGAAGGGGTTGTGGTTGGGAGGGTTGTTTGGGAGAAGAACTGGTTGGGGTCAAAACCGACCACACAAACCATTTTGGTTCCGCCTGCCTCAATGCCGCCCAACATTTCTAGCTTATCTGAAGATCTTTGATGAGGTAAAGCTCGCCACGCCGAAAACCGCGTTGCAGGTAATACTGTCGCGTGCCCACAGCAGAGATAACCGCTAGTTTTGGGTAGCCGCGCTGGCGAGCGATCCGTTCTGCCCAATGAATGAGACGCGTGCCCAAGCCGCTGTGTTGGGCAGCGCCTGGCTGTTCTTTGCCTAATTCGACCGATTGGCCATAGACATGGACTTCGCGGATCAGGGCGGCTTCTTTGAGCTCGGCAATGAAGGCGTCTTTACCGCTCTCATGGGGTAAAGAGAGGCGCAAAAAGCCGGCCAGGTGATCGTCTTCCGTGACAAAGCTCAGAAAATTCTCCTCGGAGACATCGGTGGAATAGACGATTGACTCGCTGCGCAAACGACGTTGATCGATGGGGCGTTGCCCGATCTCGCGGCAACGAATGCACTGGCAGCGAGTGCCGCGCCGCTTCAGCTCGCGCTGAACGTCCTGGCGTAAACTGGTGACTTTGTTGCCTTCCACCACGTAAGTCGAAGGGATATCGCGAATCACGCGATTGACGCGGCAATAACGGGGAATGGATGGTTTGACATCGGCGATTAGTTCAATGAGCTCTTGTGTCGAATATGGTCGGTAGCCACCTGCTTGCCAGATGGAGTGCAATTCCGTCCTTTCCAGCAATTGCGTGGGGTAAATTTTGATCTCATCTGGGCAAAACCCATCCCACATGCGTTGGAAATCCTGCCGATCCGATTCCGGGGTAGCCCCCAGCAAATTGGGCATCCAGTGCAGCACGATCTTAAAACCAGCCATACGTAACAGGTTAACTGCTTGGCGGGTTTGCGCAACGGTGTGGCCACGGCGGTTCAAGGCTAAGATTTCGTCATCGAAGCTTTGAGCCCCCATTTGAACTTTGGTGACGCCCAGTTGGCGCAGCCAGACGATCTCTTGAGGTGTAATTTCGTCGGGGCGGGTTTCGATAACCAGGCCAACATTGCGATGGGAAGCGGTCTCATTGATTGCGAAGGCCTCTTCTAATGTTGCGGTGGGGATGCCATTCATGGCATCAAAACAACGCTGTATGAACCACTGCTGATAATCGCGGCGATAGGCGCTCCACGTGCCGCCTAATATGAGCAGTTCAATTTTGTCGGTTGGGTGACCAACTTCAGCAAGGGCTTGCATGCGCGAAGCGACTTGATCAAAGGGGTCAAAGTGATGTTCCACGGCCCGCCTGGCGCCAGGCTCGTCAGCAATATAGCTTTTAGGCATATTTTCTTCCGTTGGGCAAAAGATGCACTTCGCCGGGCAGGGATAGGGTTTGGTTAATACGGTTACGGTTGTCACCCCCGAACTGGTGCGCACCGGCTTTAGACGCAGACGAGCAAGGAGCTGCGGATCGGGCGACAATCGCCCTTCAGCAACCATTTGATGGTAAGCTGCTACCAGGGCGTTTTTGCCTAAGTATCCCCCGCCTGGTAATGGATTGCGGCGCAAAGCCTCGGTGACCTCAACACCCTGGCGGATTTGCTCAACAGCCGTTTGGGCTAATTCCTTATATCGGGATAGAGACTGTCGCTTTTCTTTCCAAAGTTCTCTTTCCATTGCATCCATACCTGTAATATCTACCCAATCTGTACCGCTTTATCGCCATAACCTGGCTTGCCATTTTGGAGTTCCCTCGTACTTTTGGGTTAAGCTTGCTGCCTGTCCTTCGTCCTTTCGACCGGGATTGGATTCGCATCTAATTTTACCAGAGCTTCGAATGAGCGAGGTTGCAGCCGGCAACCATTTTTGACGAAATTGGGTATAATATCCATAAATTCCAATTAATTTTTCTCTCATGCGCGTCCTCGTTTTTTCTGATGTCCATGCCAATTTAACTGCGTTAGAGCGGATTCTCGCAGATGCCGGCGAATGCGATGCCGTTTGGTGTTTGGGCGATGTGGTCGGCTATGGACCAGACCCGAATGAATGTATTGAACGCATCCGTCGCCTTCCCAATCTAACCTGTATCCTGGGCAATCACGATGCAGCCGTTCTTGGTTTGATTGAGGCAGAGGCGTTTAATCATGAAGCCAGGCGGGTGATCCATTGGACGCAGCAGCAGTTGACCGAGGCAAACCTTTCCTTCCTGAAAAGTTTACCAGAGCGGCTGGTCATTGGGGATGTCACCCTTGTCCATGGCAGCCCCCGCCAGCCGGTTTGGGAATATCTGCTGGATACGCAGACCGCCCGACACAATTTTGATTTCTTCGATACCCCTTTCTGCTTTGTCGGTCATACACATTTGCCCATCCTCTTTCACCTTAATGAGATAGAGGCATATCCAATTGGTGGTTATCTACCTCCGAACCAGGTCGTTCAACTGACGCCGCGTGAAATCGTCAATCCTGGTTCGGTTGGGCAACCCCGTGACCGGGATCCACGGGCGGCTTATGCGATTTATGATACCGAAACGCATTGCTTTGAACATCGCCGCGTCGAATATGAAGTGTCGTCGGTGCAAAATCGCATGCGTTTAGCCGGATTACCTATGCGTCACATTGAACGCCTTTCGGTAGGCTGGTAAGAGACGGAACGTTTTGCTCCTTTGGGACGTCTCTTAACTGCAAACGCTATCGTTTTCCCCAGGACACGTCGGTTTGAGGAGATGGATGATGAAATCAAACATTTTTTCTGTGATGAAATTGATCGGACTCATGGTCATTGCAATGGTGTTGCTTTCCGCTTGCGCAGCCAGAGCACCCTCCCCGCCACAAAGCTCTGAGATGGCGATTTCGGGTCAAGACAGTTTTGCGCCGAACTACAAATCAGCTCCCACCTATGCACCTGCTCAACCGCAAGCTGGCGAGGGCGGTTTTGCCAGCACTGCGCCGAGTTCGGTTGAGCGGATGGTGATCAAAAATGCAAAACTCTCCCTCATCGTCAAGGAGCCTCCCACAGCAATGACGGCCATTGCCGAGATGGCAGAACGAATGGGTGGCTATGTGGTCTCTGCCGACCTCTATCAAACGACTACCAGCAGCGGCAAGGAAGTGCCGCGGGCTTCCATCACCATCCGTGTTCCGGCCGAAAAACTCAATCAAGCGCTGGATGAGATCAAGTCGCTCTCGGATGAACCGCCGCAAAGCGAAAACATCACCAGCCAGGATATCACTGCTGAATATACAGACCTAGAATCGCGATTGCGGAACTTAAAGCGGGCGGAAGAGCAATTGCAGGAAATCCTGGATCAGGCTTACTCAACCGAGGATGTCTTGAATGTCTACCAGCAGTTGACCCAGGTGCGCGAGCAGATTGAGGTCATTGAAGGGCAGATGAAATACTACCGCGAATCTGTTGCGCTTTCGGCAATCAGTGTGGAGTTAATCGCCGCTGAAGAGGTCGAACCGTTGACGGTTGGCAACTGGAGGCCAGTTGGGGTAGCGCGCGATGCCTTGCAAGCCTTGATTAATACGGTTCAGTTCTTGATCAATGCTGCTATCTGGGTGATTATCTTTGTCTTACCCGTTCTGCTCTTGATCTACGTGATCTTTGTTCTCCCCTTGCGAGTTGTGTGGCGTTTGGTGCGGCGCCGTAAAAAGACCCAGGCGCCTGCTACCACCCAACCAACCGATTCATCTGTTTCGTCCGCGTAAAAATCAAAGCCTCACTCACCCCAAGCCACAGCTACCGCAATGGCAAGCTCCCGGGTGTGTGTGAGGCTTATTGACCAAGCCTGGAGGCCTAACTTTTGCGCTTCCTGGAGCGCCTGGCGATAGAGGATCAGGTAGGGTTGATGCGCAGTGTCGTGAATAATTTCAATATCCAGCCAGCTTACTGCTCCAATTCCACAGCCCAAGGCTTTGGAAACAGCTTCTTTGGCTGCGAAGCGCGCCGCTAAGGATTGAGGCTGAGAACGATAAAGCTGAATCTCTTGAGGGGTGAATACCCTTTGCAGGAATCGCTCCCCATGCCGTTGGAGAACATCCTCCAGGCGTTGAATTTCAATAGCATCAATTCCCGAACGAATGATCATGCATTGACCGAATTACGCTAAACTGCCAGCGATGGCAATGGCGAGGCGATCGGGGTCAAGATATTTTCGCGCCGTTTCCAGGATCTGTTCACGGGTGACCGAACGCACCAAATCGGCATATTGACGGTAATAGTTCAAGCCGAGTCCGTAGCGTTCCAGATTGCCAAGAGCATAAGCGACGCCCATATTGGACTCCAGCGAGAGGGGCAAACGACCGATGAAGTTTGTCTGGCTGTCGCTGAGCTCCTCTTCGCTGACTTTCTCTTGTACAAAGCGCTGAATTTCCTGGCGGATGATGGCAATTGCCCGTTCGACATTCTCCGGGGCGACGCCGGCGGCAATTGTCCAACTGCCAGGACCAATCCCCGAGCTGAGCCTGGAATAGGCGTAATAAGCCAGGCCGGCCCGTTCGCGCACGGCATCCCCAATCCGACCCATTAATCCAAACTGGCCGAGGATATTGTTGCCAATTGCGGCGCTCATGTACTCCGGAGCATTGCGTTGCGGTCCAACCGAGCCGACCAGTAGATCGACTTGGGATTTTCCTGGGATAAAAACCTTTTTTTGCACGGTTTCGGTGAGTGGTTGCAGGGGGGGCAATTCGGGAGGCAAAGGTTGTTCGGGATTCTGCCATTCGGCAAGGTGTTCGGAGATGATCGCTATGGCATTCGACGGTTCAATAGCGCCAACGACTACGATGACCATGCCGCGCGGTCCGTAATGATGTTGGTGGAAGTTTACCAAATCTTCCAATGTGATTTGCTGAACGGTTTCAGTGGTACCTTCTTCTGGAAAACGATAGGGGTGATGGGCGTAGACAATCTCGTCGAAGGTAAGAGAAGCCATCTCTGCAGTGTCCTGGGAACGCAAGATCAAACCGGTCAGCAATTGGGCGCGTTTACGTTCCACGTGTTCAGGGGGAAAGGTGGGTTCTTTGATGGCAGCAGCAAATAGCTTACACAACATGTCGAAATCTTCGACCAGGGAGCGTCCTCCAAAGCTGGTAATGTGTGTACCCCCCTCAAAGCTCAAACTGGCGGCTGCCGATTCCAGCAAATCGTAAATCGTGTTGTAGTCAAAGGTTTTGGTTCCTAAAAGAAGGGAGCTTGCCGTAAAAGAGGCTAAACCGAGCTTTTCGGGAGGATCGAACAAACTCCCCACTTGAATATATCCGTTCAAGACGATCGAAGGACTGTTGAAGTTCGAGCGTACCAGAACGACGATGCCATTGGGCAGTTCAACCCGCGTGATGTCATCTTCGCCGGGCAAGGAGTTTTGATGAGAGGGAGAGAAGGGTCGCAATTGACTCATCATTCAGAATCGCTTTCTTCGTCTTGGGGTGTGGCTGACGCTTCAGGTAGATAAACCCCGACCACTCGATTGCGGGTCTGCAGGTAGGTTTGGGCAACGCGTTGGACATCCTCAGGAGTAACCTGAGCCAACTTGTCGATGAATTCTAAGTACCATTCATACGTGGCAAACATTTCCGAAAAGCCCATCCAAAATGCCTGATTGCTGATGCTCTCGCTGCCATAAGCAAACAAAGCGCGTGCCTGTTTGCTGGCGCGTTGAATTTCTTCGACAGGAGGTGGCGAATCTTGCAAGCGTTTGATTTCATCTTCAATGCGTTGTAACACTTGTTCGGCGGTTTTGTCGGGGCGGACGATGCAAGTGATGAGGTATAGGAAGGGGTCAATGGTTGCCCCAACTCCACCCTGGACACTGACGGCTAAATCGCCCTCGACCAGGGCGCGATACAGCCGCGAGGTTTTATTCGAAATGCCTCCGCCAAAGATGTTCAGATTACTCGGTCCGGTCAGCAGGCTATCGAGAATGGTGAGGGGAATAAAGTCGGGATGGGTTGAATTGGGCACATGATGGGCGAGCATTAAGTAGGTAGTATCGTCCGGCCCTTGTACCGTAACGCGACGTTCCCCTTGTTGGGGGGGTTCAGTGCGACATAAGCGCGGCGGATCGATCCCGCGCGGGATGGGTTCGTAAAGCTCTCGCACGCGTTTCAGCATCTCCTCGGTGTCAAAATCGCCGGCGATGGCTAACACAGCGTTGTTAGGCACATAGTACGTGCGATAGTGCTGAACGAGGTCATCCCGCGTCATTGTCTGGAGATCAACCAAATCGCCAATGACCTCGTGATGGTAGGGATGAACGCGAAAGGCGGCCGCTTGAACCTCTTCGCCCAGACGAAAGAGCGGTTCGTTTTCGTTACCCTGCCGTTCGGAAATGATAACCGTTCTTTCCGATTCCACTTCTTGGGGGTCGAAAAGACAATTAACCATGCGATCAGCTTCCAGGCTAAGGGCAAGATCGATTTTATCAGCCGGCATGGTCTCGAAGCAAGTTGTCCAATCGAGATAGGTCATTGCGTTCCACGAGCCGCCCTCCCGCGAGATGGCTTTATCGAGCACAGAGGCTGGAAAGCGGGGCGTCCCTTTGAAAAGCATGTGTTCGATCCAATGTGCGATACCGGTTTTTCCGCAAGGCTCGTCCCGCGATCCGACTCGATACCAGATCCAATGGCTGATTATTGGGGCGGTGTGAATCTCTTTGAGAAGCACCAATAAACCGTTAGATAGGGTCAGTTTTGTGATTGAATCCGACATACAGGCTCCACTTGTACGAAATGACACTGAATAATACCATGAGAGGAGTTTTATCAGCAATAATTAAGAGCTTTCCACTTGTGATTTGTTTCACGTCTGTATATAATCACAGAAGGTATAATTGTTTGGACTTGAGCGTAAGAGAGAAGGCAGCCTTGAAGCATCGATCTCAAAAGTCAAAACAAGGTTCCCACAATGGGTATTCCCTTGACCGTTTATTCCAGATGAGTTGCAATATCCTTACCCAAAAGGAAAAATCGGCAAATTGTTGTGAGCATCATTTCAATAGCCAATGGAGGAGCTCGTGGAAGGACAATCTCTTGAACAATATACGATAGCTGTGGTTGGAGCTGGCCCGGCGGGGTTATTTGCCAGTCGTCAGTTTGCTGAAAGCGGGGCGAAAGTGCTCTTGTTTAATCGAGATATTAAGCCAGGTGGTTTGGCAGAGTATGGGATTTACCCTGACAAAGTAAAAATGAAAGAGGGTTTGCGCAAGCAGTTTCAGCAAATTCTGGAAATGCCCACCGTCCACTACTTTGGCAATGTGGTTATTGGAAGAAAAGGCGATCTGACCCTGGATGAAATACAGGCGCTGGGGGTTGATGCAATTGTGGTCACCGCCGGAGCGCAAGGGACGAAGTGGTTAGGTATTCCTGGTGAGACAATCCCCAAAGGGGTTTATCACGCCAAAGACATTGTTTACCATTACAATAAATTACCGCCTTACAGTCAGAAAGAGATCTTTATCGGGCGGCGGGTAGCCATTGTCGGGGTTGGAAATGTCATGATGGACATTGCCCGCTATTGCATTCGCGAGAAGAAGGTCGATGAGGTCATTGCAGTGGCTCGGCGTGGCCCGGCGGAAGTGAAATTCGATAAGAAAGAGATGGAATATGTCATTGCCAATTTGGATTTGGATGCCCTGGATGAGGAGATCCGCCGCGCTAAGCCGATTATGCTGGCGATTGGACAGGATCCGGAAGAGGCAAAAGCGAACATTTTAGCCGCTTTACCCAAAGCAGTACCCCCGGTCTCGCGCACCCGTTTCCGCTTTGATTTCTTGGCTGCCCCGACCCGCATTCTCGGTGAGGACAAAGGGTATGTAACTGGACTCGAGATCGAAGATACGACTCTGGTGCGCGTCAAGGATGATACGCGGGCAAAGCTGTTGGGTTCCAGGCGTAATCTCTATGTGGATACAGTGATTTTCTGCATTGGGGATAAAGTTGATGACGATTTTGGATTACCGGTGCAATGGAATGAGTTTGTCAAGAGCCCTAACCCACAATTCCCGGTTGATGAAATTTCTTATGAGGCCTATGACCCCGAAGCAGGCAAGTCTATCCAGGGGGTATTTGTCGCCGGTTGGTCACGCGAAGCGAGTAGTGGTCTGGTGGGGGTGGCACGTAAGGATGGAGAGCGCTGCGCGCGAGCGGTGATGCAATATCTTCAGACCGTTAAACCGAAAGCCCAAGCGGATGAGATTCTGCGCCTGATCCGAGAACGCCTGAGTGAGCTTCCGAAACCGGTGGTTACTCAGGAACACCTTCCGCTGCTAATTGCTGCTGAGCGGGCGAAAGCAGCCGAGCTGGGTGTAGAAGATTTCAAGTTTGCTACCAATGAAGAAATGTTGCAGGTGATGGGCTTGCTGGAGGCAGCCGCAACCTAATCACCCTTGCTGTCTTGAGAAGCGTTTTGCGGCTTTACCAGCGCCTTGGGATGACGATAGGGAAGCGGTATCGTCATCAAAAACCCTAGGACGATAAGCAGTTGGCCGCTGATAACGCCGATGGCTTGCACTGCGCCAAAGTAAGGCACTTTGGGAAAGCGGTGTGAACCGATGCCAAAAACATCGGCCATGCCGCTCATGGCCGCAATTAGATACCCGGTGCTCACCAGTCGGAAGCCAATATCGGCAAGGATACTCTTCTCTCTGCCGTTCCAAAGAGCGTTCAGAGCCAGATACCCTCCGCCGCACATCACGGCTAGGCCGATCAAGAAAACCGCAATTTGCACAAAACCGATTACCGGGCTGCGATCCAGCCCAAAGGTTGCCGGCCGAATTCCGATGATAAAGAGCAGAAACCCCAGGAACAGTACTCCCAATCCACTTTTCAGACGATTTTTAACGCTTTGATTTCTCTCATCTGTCATCAAGGAATAACCTCTCTAAGGTAGAAAACGATTGCAGCAGCGCAGCCAGTTGCCCTGGAAGATGTTGTTAATGTCTTGGGTTGAATAACCGCGCTCAGATAGAAGAGGGGCTAACTGTTGTAGGTCGGCGATGGTGTTGATCTCAACGGGAACTGATTGCCAGCCAAAACCGCCATCAAAGTCACTGCCAATCCCAACGTGCAGCGAATCGCCGGCTAATTGACAGATGTGGTCAATGTGGGCAACCAAATTGAGCAGGGTAACCTCCTCCCGCCGATCACCCTCGCGCCAGCCTGCTTTTAGGAAGGCATTATACGGGATCACGCCGATGACCCCATCGCGCTCGATCAGCCTGCGGATGATTCGATCGGAGAGATGGCGATTGCTGTCTACCCCTCTCAGCAGGGCTTTGGCATTGGCGTGAGTGGCTAGGACAACACCATCGTACTGATCGAGCGCCTGTAGAGCTGCCGGCTCGTCCATGTGACTCAAGTCAAGCGCAAAGCCGACGTTTGCCATTGTCTCCAATAGTTGCTCGCCAAGCCTGGTCAGCCGACCCGGCTCATTCGTCCCACCGCAAAAGGGATTGCCTGCCCAGGCTGGACCGAGGATGCGTACCCCTAAATCCCACCAGGTTTCGACCTCGCGGGGATGCTCAATGGCTTCAGCGCCTTCCATCAGGATCAACAAGCCGACCGGATAAGAGTCTTTTGCCTGTTGCCATTCGGTTTGTAACTTTTCCAGGTCGTTTTTGTTTTGGATCAAGGTAAACTTTTGGGGGTTTTGTTCGACCAACTTAAAATAAGCGTCGAGCTGGGCGCGGTAGACCTTTTTCGCCTGGCGGCTGTCGGCATAACATTGCGTATCCCAATCGCCCAGTTTTTTGCGCATTGGCGCGGCGAAGAGGGTGGCAAAAATCAGCATAACTTGCCCGCGCTGATACTCTTCCCACCCCAGCAGGGTATCACCGTTCCATTGCCAGATCGAGCTGCCAGCTTCTGATTGGCGAATTTCAAGCGCAGAACGGCTGTAATCGCGTTGAAATGTCAGGATATTCCAGGCTAAATCTTCATGGGCATCGATCAGGATCATGGGTCGACCTCCTCGTTGAGGAGCTGGCGGGCGATTTGGCGATCAATTTTCCCCATTGGGAAAAGCGGCAGTTGTTGCCGCTCTACCCATAGAAACGCTTGACCTTGCCGCGGATTGGGTTGATTGCCATCAGGAATCATACAGCGGAAGGCATGGAGGGTGACACGATAATGCGTGTAGGCGTGACGATAGACACCGAGGGATGAGCCGACCTCAATCTCCAGAGCAAGCTCTTCCTGAATTTCGCGTTTCAGGCAGGATTCCAGGCTCTCGCCCTCCTGGCATTTGCCACCGGGAAATTCCCACATTCCACCCAACAGGCCTTCCCGAGGACGTTGGGCGATGAGATATTTGCCATTTTGGATGATCACCGCCGCGGTGACGAGAACATGGGGAAGATTGTTTTTGGCTTTTTTAACCGGGATTTCGGATTGAAGCCCTGTTTGGAAAGTTTTACAGTGAGCGGATAACGGACAGATGTCACAGCGGGGCTGACGCGCTGTGCAAATCATTGCCCCGAGGTCCATCAGAGCCTGATTATACGCTCCAGCCTTGCCGGAAGGGAGATGAAATCGAGCAAATTGGAGCAGTTCCCGGTCGCTTTGAGAAGTGCGCAAAGGAAGGCGATGGGCTGTTAATCTGGCAAGGACACGGCGGATATTGCCGTCTAAGGTGGGTTCATCCTGCTCGAAAGCAATGGAAGCAATCGCTGCGGCAGTGTAATCCCCGATGCCTGGCAACTTGCGCAGGGCTTTGATATTCTGCGGTAAAGCGCCTTGAAATTGCTCCTGAAGCAAGCGCGCTGCGCGATACAAATTTCTGGCGCGGGCGTAGTATCCTAATCCCTCCCAGTAGCGGAGCACTTCCTCTTCGGTGGCATTTGCCAGGCTCAGCGGGTCGGGAAAGCGTTCCATCCAGCGGATATAGTAGGGAATGACGGTTTCCACCCGGGTTTGCTGGAGCATGATTTCTGAGACCCAAACCGCATAAGGGGAAGAACGCCCGCGCCAAGGGAGGGGGCGGGCGTTTTTGGTATACCAGTCGAGGATTGCAATTGCAATCGAGGATTCCATGATCTCTTGGGTTCCTACAATTGGAAACCCGGTCGATCCTCCACAACTTTCAATTTTAGTTCTTCGACGTAATCCAACAGTTGTTCTGTCAGGCGTTGCCAGTCGGTGGAATTCAGCACTTGTTGTAAACGACTGAGGGTGGAACTGCGGATGGCAGTCATGATCTGGGGTTGGTCACCATAGACGGTGAACCACGCATCGGATGGTTCCAGGCCCAGCTTTTCGATACTGGGGATGAATTCGCGCACCATAAACTCGAAGTATTCTTGCTCTTTTGCGGGAAGGATATCCCAGGTCATTAAGAGTTTTACCGCCATGCCTTTATCCTTTTTGTGACTGTTGAACCTTTAGGGCAATTACTTTCGTTTCTTCAGGTATCGCGGAGGGATTGACCTTGAGCAAGTCGGTTTCCTCTAAATCATTGATACCCATTTCCTTCAGGAATTTACTCAACGGCGCCAGCTTTAGCTGACAACCCGGCGTGTGATAATGCATGGGGATTACAATGCCGGGTTCCAGCAAGCTGACGATTTCGGCAGCTTTGGCGGCGCTCAGACCGCCTCCACCCCCAACCGGTACGAGGGCGATGTGGACATTCCCCAGCGCCTCTACCTCCGTTTGACTCGGCACGCGGCGGATATCGCCGAGATGCGCCACTGTGACTCCATTATAATCAAAAACATAGAGTGTGTTGCGGGGTTCATTTGAATCCAGTTTTCCTTGCCCGTTCGTTTGAACGCCGGTAATAAAGACGCCGCCGATTTCGTATTCACCCGGACCGCGCAAGACATGGGTGCGCCCTTTAACGGCGTTGAAATTGGCGTGACCTGGCGCTTCGTGGCTGATGGTGACGATATCCGCTTTAAGTCTTAAGGGTTCGTAACCGACCACTTGATGGTCATACGGGTCGGTGACGACACTTGCCATGCCACGCTCGGATAAACGAAAACAAGATAAACCAAACCAAACAATTTCCATGCAGCGTTCTCCGTTGAGATGGATTATACATCATTTGAAAGCGGGATGGTTTAGAAAAATACGGGTGTGTCCCAATTTTGTTGGGGTAAAATTGGGGGTAGGAGGTTGAAAATGGAAGAGACAAAGCAAAAAACAGTTCTTTCAGGGATAGTGCAATCAATGGAAGCGTTCCTGCAGTGGGCGAAAG
>Ga0308418_1000017_pt1 | contig 138900 bp, 147 predicted proteins | sample HotsprSampleR4cd_FD_203517 | JGI IMG/M metagenome (GOLD analysis project Ga0308418, IMG submission 203517) | Hot spring phototrophic mat microbial communities from Mushroom Spring, Yellowstone National Park, Wyoming, United States - 20090729_R4cd ... | reverse complement strand
GGGATATATTCATACTTTCAGTTGCAATGTCTGATGCAGTTGCAGCATTTTTGGCAATATCAGTTATTGTCTGGCTCATTTCTTCCGCAGCAGTTGCGATCTGATGTGCCTGTGAGGTCTGTTCATTTGTTTTTGACTTAACTGTTTCAATATTGCTCTCTAAAGCGCCTATAACAGAATTTAAAGTTGTTACGGAGCTTTTTATATTTTTGATAAGCTGTTGTGTAAATTCTTCAACTTTTATAACACTTCTTGCAATTAATCCAATTTCGTCTTTTCTGTTACGGTAACCTTTACCAAATCCAACACGGCTGAAATCCCCTTTGGCAACTTCATTAACTTTATCTGCTATTATAGAAATCGGTTTTAAGGACCTTTGGGTGACGAAGAGAATAATTAATGATATTAATATAGCTCCTGTAATATTTATAAGCCACATGAAATTTCTCACCTTTGTAATATCTGTTGTTATTATTTCATCAATATAACTTCCTGATACAATTATCCATTGCCATGCAGGATAATGGGTATAGACTGCTACTTTTTGTCTTGGAAACATCTCATTTGGATTTTGCCACTTATAGTAGATAACTCCTTCTTTTTGTTGAATGATTTCTTTAATAAATTCCTTTCCATCGGCATCCTTAGTATAAATGGAGTTTTTACCTTCTAAAAAAGGATGAACTATATTTGTTCCATTATAGTCAAGAACAAAAACATAACCAGTCTTGCCGACTTTTATAGAACGAATACGTTCTTTAAAATTTTTCATATTATTAGTTATATCATAACCGATGTAGTAAACCCCTATAACATTCCCTGAACCATCTTTAACAGGAACATATTTTGTCATATAGTCTTTGCCAAAAAGTGTGGCTTTACCAATATATGTTTCACCCTTTAAAAGCAATGGATAGGCAGGATGCCCTCTGTCAAGGGTTGTTCCTAAAGCACGGGAGCCGTCTTCTTTTTTAAGAGATGTGGCAATCCTTAAAAAATCCTCTCCCTTTTTCTCAAAAATAGTTGCAACTGAACCATCAGTTATTGAAGTAAAACGGTCACAAACTTCATTGTCAGGTTTTATTCCTTTTAGCATAGACTGAAATATTTTAAAGGCTTTTTTTGCACTTTCTTGAGAAGTTTCATCAAACGTTTCAATCTCTTGTTTAAGCAGGGCAATATTGCTTTTCATATTTTCAACATTGTAGTCTTTAATCTTTGATTTAATTTGTGAATATATTAAAACAGCAACTATTGAGTAAACAGTTAGAATTGATGTGGCTGATAATAGAAAAATCCTTTTGCTCATTGAGATAGAACTTAGTAGATTTTTAAGATTCATTGGCATCAACTATTCCTCCTTGATTTATACAAATCTAATTTTTCAAAATTTTATTTATGAAATATGAAGGCTTAAATGTTTTGCCCATTCATCTAATGAAACTGTTTTAATATATTCCTTTGCCTGTTCTTCAGTCATTTTGGGATTTTCAAATTTTATGTTCATATGCTTTGTTATCATATAAAACACTTCAGTGTTGTCTATATGGTTTATTAATGCGAATTTTGAGATATTTTTTCCATAGAGGATAAACAATTGGTCTTCGGCAGTATGGTTTGTTGATGTAAAACCCACATTTCCCCTTCTTTTCAACGCAGGTCTCTCTATTCCATATTCTCCACCCTTTGAAGGATAGATACTTGCCATTAAAATTTTTCCCATTGTGGCTTCTGGTTCATACCATATATCGTATGATATGTAATTTCTCTTTTCATTTAATTTTTTAAAAATTTCTTCTGCTTCCTGATCTTCGATTTTGTGTTCCGTATAAGTTTCAAAGATTTCTTTCACAGCTTTTAAATCCTGATTTTTCATTTTCTTTATAATGTATTCAAAGGAGGCTTTATTTCTGTAAGAAATAAGTGCTTCAGTGGAATCATTGTATTCTGGACCAGTTCCATTAATTCCAAAACCTGAATTTCCATGATCTGAGGTAACAATTAAAATAACCTCTGGATTTCTTTCTACAAAATTAATTAGTAAACCAAGTGTTTTATCCAGTTCATAACAGTCCATCATTGCTCCGTAAGCATCATTGGCATGGCAGGCATGATCAATTCTTCCAGCTTCTATCTGAAGAATAAAGCCTTTAGGATTTCTTACTAATCTCTTTAAAGCAATAATTGTCATTTCTGAGAGAGTTGGTTCTTTCTCTCCTAATTTTTTATCATTAATTCTGTCAACAAAATAGCTAATATGAGAAGAATTAAAAACTCCAAGAATTGGTCTTTCCGTTGAATTTAAATTTAAAAGTTCCTCCCTTGTTTTTAAAACTTTCCATCCTTTATTTTCAAACTCGGCATAAAGGTCTTTACCGTCCTTTCTTTTAGAGGGATCGAAATATCTGTCTCCACCTCCCATTGCTACATCAAGCTTTGAATTTAAGAGGTCTAAGGCAATTTTATCTTCTTTATCTCTGTTTTCTGAATGACTATACCATGCGGCGGGAGTAGCATGGGTTACCCTTGTTGTTGTAACAAATCCGCAGGACATACCCTTTTGCTTTGCTAATTCAAAAATAGTTCTCAATTCTTTGCCATCTGGTAAAACTGAAAGCATTCTATTTGCAGTTTTGGAGCCTGTTGCCCATGCTACAGAAGCTGGAGCAGAGTCAGTGACAACACTTGAAAGGGAGCTTGTGTTTTGAAGAAGAATTTTTGAATGGGAATTTTTCATAAGATAGGAAAAATTGCTTTTTTCCTTAAATTTTTTTTCCATAAAATGCTCAAACATCTTCATTACACCAAGAGGAAATCCATCTCCTACCACAAATATAATACCTTTAGTCTTTGATAGTTTTGAATCATTAGCCTTTGCAAAGACTTCCTCTGATAGGAAAGGTGTAAATAAAAGACTTCCAATAGATAGTTTTAAAAAATCTCTTCTTTCCATAAAATCCTCCTTTACTCTCCTTTCATTAATTTTTCTGCAAAATAGTAGGGTAAACTACTGTTTATTATTTCCTTGCTAACAAATTTGATATCATACTCCTTTCTGATAAAAGTCAATTTAATGTTATCTTGATTTAAATCTATTAAGCATACACAGGTTCTTGGGTCTTTATCTTTTGGTTTTCCTACGCTGCCTGCATTTATGAAGTATTTGCCATTTAATTGTTTAAAGTAGGGAATATGTGTATGACCGTAAATCATTATATCCGCCTGTGCTTTATCAGCCATTAAAAGAAAGAAATTATCAGGTCTTTCCTCATACCAGTAAAGATTATTTTTTGTTGGTGTTGCATGAAAAATTTTTACTTTTTTCCCCTCTATCTCAAGAGATATCTGAAAGGGCAAATTTTTCATATAATTTTTTGATTTTTCCGTTACATGTTTCTTTGTCCACTCAAAAGACAAATGAGCCATTTCTGCCTGAAAATCATTTTCATATTTACATCCGCAATGTTCTTTATCAAAAGCAACTGCTTCATCATAATTACCCCGAACTCCTTCGATGTTGTGTTCAATCAGAAAATCTACTACTTCATTTACAAATGGAGCATATCCTCCAAGGTCTCCAAGATGATATATTTTTTCCGCCTTTGCCTCTAAGGCAGTATCATAGGCAACTTGAAGAGCTGGAAGATTACCATGTATATCTCCTAAGATTGCCAGTTTCAAAGATTAATTCCTCCTTAATGACTGAATATTGTTTTCAACTTCAGATATGTTCGTTTTAATGAACTATCTGTAACTGGCATAAGTACAGTATTTTCAGAGATTAAATAAAGATTGCCTCGCCAGTTGACTTTTGACGTTATGAAGGGAACAAACCATATAATCCCAGAAATTAAATCCTTTATTGGTGAAAGAATCATCTGAATTCCCGGTTTTTGTTTAATCATTCTCATTACAAAGTAATCGCCAGTTGTTTTTATTAGGACAGACAGTAGAAGCAAAATTAATGATAGATTAGAAAAAGCATAGAAAAGAGTTATTAAAGAAGCAATAAAAACTGGATTTGTTAAAGGTTCTGTAAAATATTTAACTCCCCCAATCTTCCATCTAATCTTTGCCCATCTTGTATGTCTGTTAAAAAATCTCTTTATTGACCAGTATTCATTTACATTTTCAATCATGTAGTTTGAGAGAACAACCTTTTTACCTTTTTCATGTATTAATTTACCGATTAAATAATCCTCTGCTAATACATCCTGAACTGCGCTAAATCCTCCAATCTCTTCAAAGTCTTTTTTTCTCATCAACATAGATTTTCCAATACTACAGGGCATCTTAAGAAACTTATCAAGAAGACAAACACTTAAAAGAATGAATGAATTAAGCTTAAGATTTTCCAATACTGCACCAAAGCTTTTCCCACCTGTGCCAACTATTAAATTAGTAATAAGTCCAACATCTTCAGACATTGATGCAGAGGTTTTTTTCAAATAATCATAGTCAACATAGACATTACTATCACTAATTAGAAAATAATCATACTTTGAAATTTTGTAAGCAGTCATCATATTTCTTACCTTTGGATTTAGAGCTTTACTGGAGTTATCAATTACAATGGTTACTCTATCAGGATACTTGTTTTTTATCTTTTCAGCAACTCTGTATGCAGGATCATTACGATTTTCAAGAGATAGTATTACTTCATATTCAGGGTAATCTTGTTTACAGAAACTTTCAAGATTATCAAATAAATTATCATCAAGTCCTTTAAGTGGCTTAATAATAGAAATTGGTGAAGTAAAACTGTTAGGAGCCTTTTCCTTCAGCTTTTTTCTTAATGCCGAAACCTGTAAAAAATAAATTATAAAACTTAAGCCTAAAAGAATTAATATTACCCATAAAAGCATTTTTACCTCCTAAAAAGGGTGATTGCAACGCCTTTGTTGTGTTTAATACATGTTTTTATAGCTTCTTTATCTTTTTCACAGTTAAGTAGAGTCTTCCATGAATAAAGATGTCTTGCCTTGTGAAAGTCACTGTTTGCAATGTAAGGATATTTTTTAAGACTTACTACATTGAAAACATCATCCCTATTTGCAATCTCCCAAGCATCAATATACTTGCCATATTTCTGCCTGTTTTTCCAAAGATAAAGGGTATTTCTTATTTCTCCCTTCATGTGATGGGGATGGCAGGCAACTACAAGGGCATCCTGTTTTTTTGCTTCAAGAAATATGTATTCATAGCTATTGCAGGCAGAAATAAAATTCTTAATATCGAGTATTAAGATATGGGCGGAACTGTTTTGAGATAAATAGTTTTTACTGATTTCAACTCCTGGTATTACAAGCATTTCATATTTATTCCATGCTCTTTGTGCTTCATACTGAATATTTTCAAGATATTCATTAAAGTTTTTCTCCGTAATTGTAAATCTAAATTTATATGCCAATTTACCTATGAAACTGTCTCCATTTACAACATGGTCTGTTATTGCTATCACATCAAATCCTGCCTGACCAAAAAGGTCAACAACTTTTCTTAACTCTAATGATCCATCTGAGTATTTGGTATGAATATGAAAATCACAAAGTAACATTATTTAATTTGATAATAACAGCTGAAAGTTACAGTAAGATTAAAGTAAAGTTAAATTTTTGTTAAAATTTTCAAGGGTATAAAGATTGGAAAATTTAATTTAAATTTAACAATCTTGTAAAAATACTGTAACATTTTTTTGTAATAATCAAAATAAAAGAAACTTTCTGGAGGAATAAATGCTAATCTCTAAATTTGATGAATCTATACCAACAAAAATGTATCAATCTTTGTATAATCATTTAACAGTCCATTTCCAGCCTATTTTCCTTACAAAAACCGGAAAAATATTCGGATTTGAAGCCCTTACCAGACATAAATCAGGTAGTATAAATGTAAAAAAATTATTTGATGATGCAAAAGCGGATGGAACTATTCATATTCTTGATATGATCTGTAGAAGAAATGCTCTCAAAGAAGCTTCCAATCAAGCTCTCAGGGATTATATTTTCATAAATATATGCCCTGAAACACTCCTTCATCCACAACACACTTTCGGGCTAACAGATAAGTTTGCTGAAGAGTTTAATTTTCCGCAGGAAAGAGTTGTACTTGAAATTACGGAACAAACAGCAATTGATAACTATAAAATATTTATTGAATCTGTTTATTATTATAAAAATCGTGGTTATAAAATAGCTATAGATGACTTTGGAGCAGGATTTGGCGGCCCTAAACTATTAAGCATTCTTGAACCAGACATTGTAAAAATAGATAGACATTTTATATCTACAATGGCGGATAATTATATTTCAAGAAGTTTTGTAGAATTTACAATTTCAATATGTCATGAAAAAAACATTATGGTTGTTGCAGAGGGCATTGAAACCCAGAGGGAACTTAATGAAGTCATTAAACTCGGTTTTGATCTTGTTCAGGGATTTTATCTTGGAATGCCATCTAAATTGATTAAAAATTCTTACAATGAATGCCTGTAATTTAAAAATTAAAGATTGCTCAACTGAATATTCAATCTTAGACGTGTCAATAGGGAATATTGCAATAAAGATAGAACCTATTATAAAAAATTCTAATATTACTGAAGCTTTTTTAAGATTTATGAAAGATGAAAATCTTAGTTTGATACCTGTAGTAGATAACAATATTGTTATAGGGCAACTCCAGAGAAATAGATTTTTAGAAAACACAGTGCTTGGAAGATTCGGATATGGCATTCATCTTAACGCAAAAAAATGTGTTCAAGAGATAATGGAAGAACCTACGATAATAATAGATTACACCACTACAATGGAAGAAGCATCAATTAAGATTCAGCAAAGAGGGATAAAAAACATTTATGATGACCTAATAATTACTAAAGATAATCAGTATTACGGAATTGTCCCTGTAAATATACTCCTTGAGGCTATAGCACAAAGATCTCTTATAATTGCAAAAGATTCAAATCCCCTTACAGGTTTACCGGGTAATTGGGCGATTCAGCGAGAAATTGAAAGGAACATAAAATGTGGACATATTTTTGATGTCTGTTACATAGATATAAATCACTTTAAGCCCTATAATGATCACTATGGTTTTGAAAAGGGTGACAGAGTTATTGCCTCATTGGGTAAGATTCTCTATGAAATAAGTCATTACATCCCTGATATATTTATTGGCCATATAGGAGGAGATGATTTTATAGTTTTGACACAGGCAGGACAGGCAAAAATTGTATGTGAACAAATTATAAAAAAGTTTGAGGAACTCTTACCTTACTTTCATGGCGATGATTTCATAAAGAAGTATTATATTTCAAAAAACAGAAAAGAAGAGGAAGAAAAATTCAGTCTTCTTTCTCTCACCTGTGCCATAGTAAGTAATAAGTCAAGAAAAATAACTTCATTTGCCCATTTAGCATCTATTGCTTCAGAAGTTAAGGCTGAGGCAAAGAAAAAATCAAGATTAAATAAAAATTCAGTAATATTCATAGACAGAAGAAATGATTAAAAAAGAATTGTCTGACTTGCTAATTTTTTTTCATGAAATTAAATCACCTCTAAACGGAATAATTAGACTTTTGAGACTAATGGAACTCAGCCTCGTTGATAGGGACAGGCAGAAAATGAAAAATTATCTTAATTTGCTTCTTTCGCAGGCATTTTACATGAAAAATTTAATAGACAATACTCTGGAAGTAGGAAAAATTCAGAGTGGTAAAACAGACATGTCACTTTTGGAGTTCGATCTTGTAGAATTACTTCAGGAAGTATATGAATTTACTAAAATTTTAGTTGCCGATAAGCCTGTGGAAATAAAGCTATATTCACCGGTAAAAACTTTTCTTATCGATTCAGATCCTTTAAAATTAAAACAAATTCTTTTCAACATTACTTCAAACTCAGCAAAATTTACAAAAAAAGGATTCATAACTTTTGAACTTGTCACTGAAGATCCCATTAAAATAATCATAACTGACACAGGTACAGGAATAAAAAACTTAGACTCTGATAAACTTTTCAAGCCTTTCTTTTCAGATAAATCTTTTTATGAAAAAAATTTTGATAGCACAGGACTTGGTTTATATATAACAAAGGCATTGCTAAACATTCTGAATGGAGATATTTTCATTGAAAGTGAGTACGGGAAGGGAACAAAAGTCTGTATTGAAATCCCTAAGAAATTCAAAAAATAGTTTCCTATGGGGAGTGGCAACTTCTGCTTTTCAACTTGAAGGCTCTCCCTATGCGGACTGGGCTACATGGGATAGCATTTTAAATCTTAATCCAAAAATTACAAATCATTATGAACTATATGAAGAGGATATAAAAATCATTAAAAATCTTGGTGTAAATGCTTACCGATTTTCCATAGAATGGAGTAGAATCCAGCCTACTGAAGATACCTGGAATGAAGCAGTTGTAATACATTATCAAAAAATCATTGATCTTTTAAATGATTACGGCATTACTCCAATGGTCACACTTCATCACTTTACTCATCCTGTATGGTTTATAACAAAATATCCCTGGCATAAAAGAGGAGCTGTTGAAAAATTTATAAAATACATTGATAAACTTAAAGATTCAATTAAAGATGTTGACTACTTTATTACCTTTAATGAACCATATCTTTTAATACTTGGAGGATACATTGAAGGATGTATACCCCCTGGATATAAAGATTTTGAATTAGGAATCAAGGCACTTAAAAATATTCTTCTCTGTCACTCCCATATATATGACCTAATTCATTCAAAAAATAAAAATTCCCAGATTAGCATAGCCCATAACATGGCAGTATTTGCACCTTGGATAAAATGGAATCCCCTTGACAGAATATTAGCAAAACTTGCAAAGAGATTTTATAATAATTCTATAATTGAGGGATTCTTAAATGGTAAAATAGTTATAAAACTTCCTACTCTAAAATCCTATGAAATAGAAGTTCCAATAAAGGGCAAGCTTGATTTTTTCGGGATTAATTACTACACAAGGATTCACATGCGTTTTAATCCATTTAAAAAATTATTTGTCGAGTTTAGACACAGAGACATAGATGGTCATGGACTTACTGATATGGGTTGGGAGATTTATCCCAAAGGATTGAAAAAAGTTTTAAGATATGCCTCCCAACTTCAAGTTCCTTTAATAATTACTGAAAATGGAATTGCCACAAAGGATGACAACAAAAAAATGAAATTCATTAAGGCTCATGTTGATGTTATTGAGAGTGCTATAAAAGAAGGGATTGATGTAAGAGGATACTTTTATTGGTCTTTGATTGACAACTATGAGTGGCTTCACGGACTTGATGCAAGATTTGGTCTTTACAAAGTTGATTTTAAAAACTACAGAAGAATTCCTACTAAAGCTGCTTCGTTTTATTCACATATAATAAAATCGAGAAATTTTTAAATTATTCTAAACTTAAGAAATCTCTTTTTCCCCACTTTTATTATATATTCACCTTTATTGAGCTTAGTATCTGAGTTTTTTACTACTTCATTGTTTATTTTAACTGCATTTTGTTTTATGAGTCTTATTGCCTCAGAGGTACTTTTTGAAAGACCCTGTTCTTTAATTATTTTTGGTATCCAAACTCCTTCTCCTTCATCTTTAATTTCGATAGTTGGAATGTCCTCTGGAATGTCCTTTTCTCTAAAAAGTTTTATAAATCTCTCTCTTGCTTTTTCTGCCTGTTGTTTACCATGATATCTTGTAACAATCTCAACTGCCAAAGCATCCTTTGCATCTCTTGGGTTAATTTTGCCTTCTTTAATGTCTCTTTTAAGTTCTTCTAACTCTTGCACTGAGATGTGACTTAAAAGTTCATAATATTTAAGCATCAACTCATCGTTTATGGACATTATTTTACCAAACATTTCATCTGCTGGTTCATTAATACCAATGTAGTTACCAAGACTCTTCGACATCTTCTGAAAACCATCAAGTCCTTCCAAAAGAGGCATCGTGATTATTACCTGTTCTTCCATCCCGTATATCTTCATTAATTGTCTTCCCATAAGAAGATTAAATTTTTGATCTGTGCCTCCAAGTTCTATATCAGCTTTAAGATAAACAGAGTCATAGGCTTGTAGCAGTGGATAAAGAAATTCAAGAATCGTTATTGGACGCCCCTCTGTAAAACGCTTTTTAAAGTCTTCTCTTTCAAGCATTCTTGCAACTGTTTCAGCTCCTGCAAGTCTGCACATATCAAGGGCTGTCATTTCATTAAACCATTCGCTGTTAAACATTATCACTGTTTTTTTAGGGTCAAGGATTTTAAAAACCTGTTCTTTATATGTTTCAGCATTTTTTAAAACTTCTTCCCTTGTAAGCGGTTTTCTTGTTTCTGTTTTTCCTGAAGGATCTCCTATCATTCCAGTGAAATCGCCGATTAAAAATATTACTTCATGGCCAAGTTCCTGAAACTGCCTCATTTTTTCAAGTAATACAGTATGTCCAAGATGAATATCCGGAGCAGTAGGGTCAAATCCAACTTTTATTCTTAAAGGTTTATTTTCTTTATAAGCTCTTTCAAGTTTTTTTTTGAGGTCTTCTTCAAGAATTATTTCAACAGTTCCTCTTTTTATAATTTCAAGTTGTTTTTCCGGTGGTAACATGCTGCCTCCTTAAAAAGAATGTTCATCATTAGGGAAAACTCCCTTTTCAACCTCATCTTTGTATTGCTTTATAGCCTTTAAAATTTCCTCTCTTAAATTTGCATATTTTTTTACAAATTTTGGAGTAAATCTCTCAAAAAGTCCGAGCAAATCATGAATTACTAAAACCTGTCCATCACAGTATGGACCTGCTCCAATTCCAATTGTTGGAATTTCAAGGCTTTCTGTAATTTCCTTTGCAAGTTCAGCAGGAATTACTTCAAGTACTATTGCTACTGCACCTTTGTCCTGTAGTCTCAATGCGTCCTCTTTTATTCTTTTTGCCTGCTCCTCTGTTTTCCCCTGAAGCCTGTATCCTCCCATTCTGAGCACCGCCTGAGGAGTAAGTCCGAGATGTCCAATAACAGGAATTTCTGCTTCAGTAATAGCTTTAACCTGTGGAAGAATTTCCCTTCCTCCTTCAAGTTTAACAGCATGGGCGCCTGCTTCTTTTATAAGTTTGCCTGCATTTTTTACTGCTTCCTCAACACTTACTTGATAGGACATAAATGGCATATCAGCAATAATCATTGATTTCTGAGTTGCTCTAACAACAATCTTTGTATGATAAATCATTTCATAAATTGTAACAGGCAGTGTTGTTTCATTACCTTGAACAACCATTGAGAGGGAATCACCTACTAAAATCATATCTATTCCTGCTTCGTCAATAATATGGGCAAAGGGATAATCATAGGCTGTAAGCATTGTGATCTTATGTCCCTGCTTTTTCTTATTTAATAAATCTGTAACAGTAAACCTCATCTTTGGGTCCTTCTTATTGCTTTAAGTTGAAGTTGAAGGTTTTTCATTCCCTCCCACTCGTTTATTGATGGAGTAAAGGCTGCATCAATTAGGCATCCTTCAAGAATGTTTTCCTCTCCCATTTCAAAGCCTATTGCAGAAATACTGTTTCCATTCTGTCTTAAAAACATTTTTAAATGATTGCTCCCAACCTTTCTTAAGTTTACCACAGTAAGTTCCTTTGCTCCAAAAAGTGGTTCACGATTCCCTTCTCCAAAGGGTTCAAGTAATCTTATTTCATCAACAATTTTTTCATTAATTTCTTCTAAAGTTACCGCAGCATCTAACTGAAGTATATTTTTTTGTTTTATAAATAAAGAATCAGCTAATCTGCAAATTCTTTTCTTAAATTCATTCAGATTTTCATTATAGAGCATAACTCCTGCTGCTTGTTTATGTCCTCCGAAGCGAATAAGAAGGTCTTTACAGCCTAGTAACAATTCCTGTAAATCAAAACCCTGTGGAGCCCTTGCAGAACCCTTTGCTTTAGTTTCATCTATTGAAAGTATAAAAATAGGTCTGCCAAATCTTTCTGTAAGTTTACTTGCCACTGTACCAACAACTCCAACATGCCAGTCTCCCCATAGTACAATAACAGATTCATCATTAAATTCTTCTTCGAGCTTTTTTTCAATCTCCACCATAATTTTTTCTTCTGTTTTCTGCCTTAAAGAATTCACTTGATTTAGCCATTGACCAATATTTGAGAGTTCTTCAATATCTTCGGAAGTAAAAAATTTTACAACATCTCCTGCATGGTCAATTCTTCCAGGAGCATTTATTCTTGGAATAAGGCAATAGCTTAAATGGAAATTTTTCATATTGTTAGAATTTATTCCAGCAATTTCTTTTAGTAGTTTTATCGATTTTCTGTAAGGATTTTCAATAAGACTCCATCCCTCTTTTATTAATGCTCTGTTAATGGTATTAAGGGGAACCATATCAGCATAGGTTCCTAAGACTACAAGGTCCAGATAATCCATTGCCTGTTGTCGATCTATTGCCATTGCAAGTATAAAAGCAACTCCTACTCCAGCTAAAAATGCATAGGGGGAATTTTTATCAATTTTCGGATTTATTACTTTCAAAGCATCGGGAATAACAACATTTTCATTTACTCTTAATGGTTCATGATGATCTGTAATTATTACATTAATTCCTTCTTGTTTTGCATAATGAACTGTCTCAAAGTCTTTTATTCCGCAGTCAACAGTGATAATGAGTTTAGCTCCGATTTTTTTTGCTATTTCAATACTTGTTTGGGTTAAACCATATCCATTATGAATTCTGTGTGGTATATGATAAAAGACCTCTGCTCCTCTTTTCTTTAAAAGGTCATAAAGAATTGCTGTCCCTGTTAATCCATCGGCATCGTAATCACCATTTATTAATATTTTTATTCCTGAGGAGACTGCATCATTAATTATTTTTGTAGCTTCATAAACTCCAGAAATACTGAAAGGATCTATCAGGTCAATTGAAGGATTCAAAAAGGAGTAAATCTCATCTAAGTCTTTAAGTCCCCTTGATACAAGAACCTGAGCAATGGGAATTGATATATTTAAAGATTTTGAAAGATATTGAAGGTAATCCTGATTTGTTTTTACAACAACCCATTCACTGTATTGCATCTTATCTCTTTAAAAGAGAGTTCTTGCCAAGCAAAAGCACTATCGGGCTTGCAACAAATATAGATGAATAAGTACCAATTATTATTCCAAGCATCATTGCAAGGGCAAAATCATGTAAAACTTCTCCACCAAATAAAAATATTGCTGTTGCTGCTATAAAAGTTGTAAGAGAAGTTATAATTGTTCTTGATAAAACCTCATTTATACTCTTATTAATAAGTGCTTCAAGAGTCATTGTCCCCTTGGCAACCTTTCCGAGATTTTCACGAATTCTGTCAAAGACTACAACTGTATCTGTTAAGGAATATCCTGCGATTGTAAGAAGGGCACTAATAAAAATCAGATTTATTTCTTTGTCAAGAATGTAAAAAATTCCAAGTACTGCCATAACATCATGAAATGTTGCCACTGTTGCACCAATAGAAAAATGAAATCTAAATCTTATTGCAATATATAAAAGTATTCCAACAGTGGCAGCAGCAATTGCGAATAAAGCATCTCTTTTTGTTCTTTCTCCAATTTTAGGACCAATTTCTGTTAATGATTCGATCAACGGTTCCTTGTTTGTTAGATTTTCCTTGAGAGCCTTTTCAATTGCCTCTTGCGCACCCTCTTGTTGTTTTTTTAGTTTTATAAGAATCTTTTTTTCTGTTGGGAGTTCCTGTATATCTGCATCTTTTATTCCTGACTTGTCAATTACAGCTCTTACCTCTGTAAGGGTTACCGGCTGAGAAAATCGTACCTGAAGACTTACTCCACCTGCAAAATCAACACCAAGATTTGCATTACCAGAGTAAATCTGAAAAATTGCTATTATTCCTAAAATTATCATTAAACAAGAAAGTCCTAAGGCAATGTATTTTTTCCCTAAAAAATCAATATTTGTTTTACCAAGTATCTGTATCATATACTCAGTCTCCTGCGCTCCTTTCCAATGTATATGAAGTCAAAGACTGTTTTTGTCCCAATTAATGCAGTAAAAAGGTTTATGGCAACGCCAAGGGAAAGGGTTACTGCAAATCCCTTAATAGGTCCAGAACCAAAATGAAAAAGAACTGCTGCAGTTATAAGTGTTGTTACATGGGAGTCAAATATGGTCCAGAAAGCTTTTTTATATCCCGATTCAATAGCTGCTTTAGGAGTTTTGCCAAGTCTTAATTCTTCTCTTATTCTTTCAAACATCAAAACATTAGAATCTACAGCCATTCCTACTGCCAGAGCAATTCCTGCAATACCAGGAAGTGTAAGAGTTGCATTTAAAGCAGCAAGGGCACCAATAAGAAGAATAATATTTAAAATTAAAGCAAAATCAGCAATTACACCACTTAAACGATAGTAAACAATCATGAATAAAGCCACAAATACTGCTGCAATAATTACTGCGGTTTTTCCAGCTTCAATGGAGTCTCTTCCAAGAGTTGGACCAACTGTTATATTCTGAATGAGGTTTACAGGTGCTGGAAGTGCACCAGCTCTAAGGACAATTGCAAGGTCCTTTGCTTCCTCCAAAGTAAAATTACCAGAAATCTGAGCATTTCCACCTTCAATTTTTTCCTGTATTACAGGAGCTGAATAGAGATTTCCATCAAGAATTATGGCAAGTCTTTTTTTTACATATTTACTTGTAATTTCTTCAAAAATCTTTGCTCCCGCATCATTGAATCTCAGAGATACATAGGGTTCATTAAATCTCTGGTCAATGCTTACATGGGCTTCGGCAAGAAGGTCTCCTGTAAGTAATACATCTTTTTTAACGATGTACGGTCTCTTATAAACCTCTTTCGTTTCTTTATTTACGATTTTTTGAAAAACAACTTCATCGCCTTCAGGAATTTTATTTTTCCACTGATTTAGGAATGCCTCTTCTTCATCTGATTTAATTATAGAAGGTAATTCCTTCCATAAAGGAGTTTCTTCATCAAGGAGTTTAAATTCAAGCTGAGCAGTTTTTCCTATTATTTCAAGAGCTTTTTTAGGATCTTTTATGCCAGGAAGCTGAACAATAATTTCATTTTCACCTTGACGGTGTATTGTTGGCTCTGTAACACCAAGCTGGTCAATTCTGTTGCGAATTACCTCAATTGCCTGCTCAACTGAAGTTGTTTCAACTTTTTTAAAGGCTGTTTCAGGTAACTCACAAAGTATATAACTACCTTGTTCGGAATAAGAAAGGTCAGGGTAGTTTTCCTTTATGAGCTTTTTTACCTCTTCATTTACTGGTTGAATAGTTATTTTTTCTCTTTCAGCCTTTACAGTAGTTTTTATTCCTTTTTTTTCAAGGAGACTTTGCAGATGCATGGCAATTCTTTCAACTGTTATCTCCCGAGCTCTTTTAAGGTCAACTTCAAAAATTAGATGGGAGCCACCTCTTAAATCAAGTCCAAGAACAATTCCTTTGTTAGGCATAGTTTTTTTCCACCAATCGGGCATGTAACTAAAAAGGGGAGTATTTGGCAAAAAGAATATAAATGCTAAAATAACAGTTAACAGTATAAGCGAACCCCTAATGTAAATGCCTTTTCTCATAATTATTTTTTTCCTTTACTTTAATTTTTAATTTTATTAAGAATTAGACTCTTTAGTTTTCCTCAGTTGTCCCTAAAGATCATTCTTATGAATTCTTTCCTTTTTCATTTTGAGGCACAAAGTGCCGAAGAATCACCTTCAATTAATCTTCATCAGTTTGTGGCCTTAAGGCAGCAACTGACTGTTTTGAAAATTTAACCTTTACATTTTCAGCAATCTTTAAAACCACCGTATTTGGATTTACCGCTTCAACAACACCGTAAATTCCACCAACTGTTATTACTTTGTCCCCCCTTTTAAGATTTTCAAGCATCTGTCTGTGTTCTTTTGCTCTTTTTTGTTGAGGTCTGATAAGTAAAAAATAAAATACAACGATAATTAAAATAAGAGGTAAAAGACTTGCAACAAGGCTTATTATTGGTTCACCCTGTGCTCCACCTCTCTGTGGCGGATTTCCCATTGCATAGGCATCAGATATTAAATTCAAAAATTTCATAATTCACCTCCAAATTTTTTAAATCCTTTTATAGTAGCAAGCTTAGATAAAAAATCTCAAGTTTTTAAAAAATCTTGGAAATGCCTATACAGGAAAGACAGCACTTTTCTATTGGCAATTTTTGGGAAAAAGTAGAAAGGAATATTTTTTATTATGGCTTAAAGAAAATCATTACTCTATGTGTATCCCCCATTCCTTGAGGAAGTATGAGTCTCTTAAATTTATCAATAAGTTCTTGTTTTTTAAGTCTTTCAAGTATTGTTTCATCACAGAGGGATACAAGAAACCTACTCTGTGACATATATTCTATTAACTTAAATCCAGAATCATTAGCCCACTTTTGAAGAACAGAAAAATTAACATGACTTGTTATGTCCTGTAGTCCTACATTTATATAGGGATTTTCATTTATTGTATGTTTATGATAACAAAGTAGCGTACCTCTTTTCCTTTGAGGGTGATAGTATTCCTCATTGCTAAATCCGTAATCAAAAACTAACAGGAATCCCTTCTGAAATGATTTTGAAAGTTTTTCAATAAATTCTTTCATTCTAAGATTTATCTCTGAACGATACTCATCTAACTCTAAAACATGTTGGGCAAACTCATTTATAAATTCAACGGTTTCCTTTCTTGGAGGCATTATTTTTTCAAAAAAATTTCCTTTTTCATCAATGGTTACATATATCTCATAAAGTTTTCCCTTTTTAACTTCAAAAATTCTTACAGGAAAGGCATCGAAGATTTCATTGCATATAACCACGCCATTTAAATTAAATAGATCTTCTATGGAAGAATACCATCTAACCCATTCAAGATATTGTATTAATCTTTCCTGCTGTCTTTGTTTAAGATAAGGATTTATTTCAACAAGATTATATTTAAAATTAGAAAGCATGTTTTCTTTATTTAATAATTCTTCCATAATGTCTTCACATAGGTATCCCATTGCAGGTCCAATTTCTGTAATAGAAAAATTTTGTGGGTATTCAAGCTTTTCCCATAAGGTTTTTATGTATCTAACTAAAAGAATTCCAAAAATTTTGCCAAGATGAGAAGCTGTGAAGAAATCACCTTCTTTCCCGATTTTTATATTATTTCGAGTGTAGTAACCAAGTTTTGGGAAGTAAAGAGCCATTTCCATAAATTCATCAAAGGGAATTGTATCTCTCTTTTTTATCTCTTCAGTTATTTTCTGATGGAGAGGATTATTAGTCATTAATTCTTTGGTTTATAGAGGTTAAACATCCTTTCAATTGCTTCTTTTGCTTTTAATCTTATGTCTTCACGTACTTTTATGATATGCTTCATCTCCCTAAGAGCTGTCAAAACACTTTCAAGGGTAGTAACTTTCATATTTGGGCATATCATTGTTTTTTTCAATGGATAAAATTTTTTATCGGGATTTTCCTTTTTCAATCTGTAAATAAGTCCTGTTTCCGTACCAATTAAAAATTCTTTGGCAGAAGAAGATTTTGCAAATCGAACCATACCAGATGTTGATGCCACATGGTCAGCTAAATCAATAACCTCAGGTCTACATTCAGGATGAACAACAACTAAGGCATTTGGATAGAGTTGTTTACTTCTTATTACATCCTCTTTTTTTATCATATGATGGGTTGGACAAAAGCCATCCCATGGAATTATCTCTTTTTCTGGAACTTTTCTTTTAACCCAATCAGCAAGATTCTTGTCAGGGACAAAAAGGACTCTTTCGAATGGAATAGACTTAACAATTTCTGAAGCATTTGCAGATGTACAGCAGGCATAGCTTAAAGCTTTAACTTCTGCTGTGGTGTTTACATAGGCAATTACAGGTGTATTGGGAAATTGGGATGACCACTTAGTCAGCTTTTCTCCATCAATCATATCAGCCATTGGACATCCTGCGTCTATCTCTGGTAAAAGCACAGTTTTTTCAGGATTAAGAATTGAAGCAGTTTCTGCCATAAAATGAACTCCACAAAAAACAATAATATCACATTCAAGTTCCACAGCCTTTCTGCTTAATTCCAGTGAATCACCAACAAAATCAGCTATATCTTGGATTTCACCTCGCTGATAATTGTGTGCAAGAATAATGGCATTTTTTTGTTTTTTTAATTCTAAAATTTCCTCTACTGTTTCGTTGACCATGTATAAACATCCTCTCTGTTTGTGTATAGTACAGTTCCATCAGAAAGAATTATAACTTTAATGGGAAGGGATTTTCTTATTTTAGCAGTTTCACTTTGAGCTGGTAAAAATCCATTATATCTGAGTGAAATTCTTTTTACATAGTTCAATGTTTCTTGAATGTTTGGAATTCTTCCTAAGGATTCAACAAGATTAGGTCCTGCATTGTAAGCTGCCAAAGCAAGATTTATATTTCCATTAAATTTATCAAGAAGATACTTCATGTAGCGTATACCTCCATTAATATTTTCAACAGGATCAAAGGGATTTTTTACTCCAAGTAGAAGCGCTGTTGAAGGCATAAGCTGCATAATTCCCATTGCTCCCTTTGGAGATACTGCATTTATGTTCCAATTTGATTCTTCTTTTATAATTTCCTTTATAAGTTTAGAGTCAACACCGTAAAGATTTGATTTTTCTTCTACAATTTTTTCAAGTTCATTTTTTGAATATTTGACTGCCTCCTTTTTTGAAAAATCTATTTCAAAGGAGATTTTTTTTGTTGATAATTTTTTACTTTCTTTTCCGCAAAGGTTTGTATAAACCATTTCACCGTCAATTTGTCGAAGACATATTTTTTCTGCCCATGCCGAAGAGAAGAAAAGCAAAATTAATATAAAACATATTAAGAGCATATTGAAAATGATACCAAAGAGTTCTTTATATTTTCAATTAATTCATAAGATTCCTAGGAGTCGTCCTGAGCAAAGCGAAGGAACTAATTCTAATTATGGGAAAAAGGATGAGATTCTTCGGTCGCTTAAGCTCACTCAGAATGACAACATTCGGAGGGGATTATTCCCCTTCACTTACGCTCAGGGTCAGATGACAAAATAAAAGGCGGAAGGGATTCTTCGCCTTTGGCTCAGAATGACAGAAAAAAGCTCAGACGCTGTCCTGAGCTGAAGCCCTGAGTTTATGCGAAGGGTCTGCGAAGGAATGTCTCCTTATTTTGTCACCCTGAGGCGAAGCCGAAAGGTCTCCTCCTTTTTAATAAAGATGGGATTCTTCACCCCGCTGTCGCTTCTTTCAGAATGACAGGGAAAAGGAATAGAAAATTAGACAAATTTTTCATCAAATTGCAAGAGATTATAGAGAATTTAATTTAAAGTTTTTTAGATAATGAAAGGATTATTTAATAAAACTCTGGTTTTAAGGTTCTGTTCATAAGGTCATCAGTAGCTTTTTTGGGATCTTTTCCTTCATAAATTACTTGATAAACTTGCTCTGTAATGGGCATTTCAATTTCCAACTTTTTTGAAAGCTCCATTGCTGATTGACTTGTCTCAACTCCTTCTGCAACTGAACGCTTACTTTTTGTAATTTCCTCAAAAGTTTCGCCCTTTCCGAGTCTATATCCAACAGTATAGTTTCTTGAAAGAGTAGAAGTACAGGTAAGAAAAAGATCTCCAAGTCCACTTAGTCCTGAAAAAGTTCTTTGTTTTGCTCCAATTTTTTCACCAAGTCTCATTATCTCATGTAAGCCCCTTGTAATTAGTGCAGCTCTTGCATTGTTGCCAAGTTCAAGGGCATCACAAATTCCACTTGCAATTGCAATTACATTTTTTATCGCTCCTCCAATTTCTGCACCAATAGGGTCATCATGTTCATAAACTCTAAAATAATGGGTGCTAAATATCTCCTGCAGTAAAAGTCTTTCATTTATATTTGCTCCTGAAATAGTAACAGCAGTTGGCTTTTCTTTAGCAACCTCTATCGCAAAACTTGGTCCAGAAAGAACATATATTTTTTTGTTAAGAATTTCCTCAAGAATTTGTGAGGGAGTTTTTAAAGTATTTTTTTCTATACCCTTTGACGCACTTACAATAATATTGTCGTCATTAATTTTATTTTTAAGTTGTGAAAAAACATTTCTTATAAATTGAGTTGGTACAACATTTATAATGAATCGGGCTTTTTTTATTGCTTCAAAAAGATCATCAGTGCAGATAAGATTATCTGGGAGAGAAATTCCTGGTAAATAAACAGTATTTTCCCTTTTATTATTTATCGAATCAACTATCTCTCTTTCCCTTGCCCAGATTATTACATCAAATCCCTTTTTTGAAAGAAGAGAAGCAAGGGTTGTACCCCAGCTTCCCGCTCCTATAACAGCAATATAAGACATATTTATTTTAATTTACCAAATTCTTTAAGTTTTAGTTCCTTTCTTTTTATCTTACCGCTTATTGTTTTAGGAAGTTCATCAACAAATTCAATTTTTCTTGGATACTTATATGGTGCTGTTTCCTTTTTAACAAAATCCTGAATATCTTTTATTAGTTTCTCAGAGGGTGTATAATCTTGTGTAAGAACAATAAAGGCTTTAACAACCTCTCCTCTAACATCATCGGGGCTTGCAACAACCGCCGCTTCTTTTACTGCAGGATGTTTAATTAATGCGCTTTCAACTTCAAAGGGTCCTATACGATAGCCAGCACTTATTATAACATCGTCTTCTCTGCCTACAAACCAGAAATATCCTTCCTCATCTTTATATCCGCGATCTCTTGTGTAATACCAATCTCCCCTAAAGGCTGAATCCATTTCTAATTTATCCCCTATGTATTCCTGGAAAAGACCAACAGGTCTTTGAGGCTTTATTTTTATAGCAATATTACCTTCTGTATTTGGGGGAAGTGGATTACCTTCATCATCTATTATATCAATATGAAACCCTGGAGTTGGTAGCCCTGTTGCACCAGCTTTCATTGGGATAAATCTAAACATCGCAAGTGTGTTTACTGTTTCAGTTTGTCCATAGCCATTATAAATCCATTCACCAGTTGCTTCCTTCCATATATTTATAATTTCAGGATTAAGAGGTTCTCCAGCTGCAACAAAATGTCTTACAGTTTTAAATTTCAATTCATTAAGGGGATACTCTTTTACAATCATCCTGTATGCAGTAGGTGGTGCACATAGAGTGTTTATTTGGTATTTTTTTAAAGTTTCAACAATAAGGGCTGGAGAAAATTTACCCTTTCTAAAATAGGTAAAAACTGTTGCTCCCATGTTCCATGGTCCAAAAAAACTTGACCATGCAGCCTTTGCCCAACCAGTATCTGATAAATTCCAATGAATATCTCCTGTTTTTAAATCAAGCCAGAACTTGCCTGTAATTTTATGGGCAAAGGGATAGCTAACTTGTGTATGAAGTACCATTTTAGGTAAACCTGTTGTTCCTGAGGTGAAGAATATAAAGGCATGGTCCTTTGATAATGTTCTTTCACCAATAAAAGGTTCACTATTTAATAAATCATCGTATTTTTTCCATCCTGCTTGGTTGTCAACATTTATCAATATAATATCTTTTTCATAATTATTAACCGCTGTTTCAATTTTTGATGCATTTTCAGAATCTGAGATTACTGCTTTAATTTGTGCTGCCTTTAATCTGTATTCAATATCTTTTGTTGTTAAAAGGGTTGTCCCAGGGATACAAACAGCATTAATTCTCATTAGAGAAAGTATAATCACCCACCATTGAGGTATATTTGGTAGTAATACTAAAACCTTGTCTCCCTTTTTTATTCCAAGTGTATTAAAACACCTGCTAATTTACTTGAAAGAACAGTTAAATCATTAAAACTGAATTTTTCTATGTTTTCTCCATTCGTCCATATTAAAGCTGTGGCATTACCCCATTTATCAAAGACATCAAGAGGGAAAGAAAAATTCTCTGGTGCTTCGAGTTTGAAGTTTTTGACTTCCTCATAATAGGCTTTCATAGATTCTTGCATGGAACCCCTCCCAAAAATTTTTAGAATAATTTTAAATCATATAATAAAGAAAAGAATGTTTGCAAGTAGGAAGTTTTATCTGATAGAATAGACCCTGTGATTAATGGAAAGACAAAGATTATAGGCATATTTGGAGACCCAATAGAACATACCCTTTCTCCCATTATGCACAATGCAGCCTTTAAACATCTTAAACTTAACTACTGCTATGTTCCCTTTAATGTAAAAAGAGAACAATTAAAAGAAGCTGTTCAGGCAATAAAAGCTTTGAATTTAATTGGTGTAAACATCACAGTTCCCCATAAAGAAGCTGTAATTAAGTATCTTGATGAATTATCAGAAGAGGCAAGATACATTGAAGCGGTGAACACTATTTTAAATGAAAATGGAAAACTTATAGGATTTAACACAGATGCAAAGGGTTTTATTATATCTTTACAAAAAGAAAAAGTTTTGGTGAAAGATAAAAGCATTTTAATTTTAGGTGCTGGAGGAGCTGCAAAAGCTATTGTATATGGGATTTTGAAGGAAGGGGGTAATATATATATTTTTAATAGAACTATATCAAAAGCATATAAAATTAGGGATTATTTTATTGGAATTGGTAAGATTGAAGTAATTGAAAAGTTAGACAATGAATTGATGGAGAAAATTCAAATAATAATCAATGCTACTTCCTTAGGTTTAAAAGAAAGGGACCCTATGCCACTTAATCCCTCTTTACTTAAAAAAGAACATGTCTTTTATGATATTGTATATCCAGAAACTCCTATAATGAGGGAAGCAAAAAAAATTGGATGCAAAACTATTGGTGGACTTGGTATGTTACTCTGGCAAGCAGCTTTAGCCTTTGAAATATGGACATCTAAACCCGCTCCAGTAAAAGTTATGAAAAAAATTTTTAAAAAATAAAAAAACTATTGACAAAAGTTAAGAAATTTGATACAACTTATACATAACTCATGATGATAGGTATCGAAATAGAACCCTCTGCTATTAAATCTGCTTTAGTTAGAAAAAAGGGTGGATATGAACTTTTAAAGTGGGAGATATTTGAACTTCCAGAAGGAGTTGTAAAAAGTACAGGCATTGCTGATATTGATACACTTCTAAAAAATTTAATAAAAATTCCAATAAAATTTGAAAAAAAAAATCCTCACGTTGCTTTCTCAATATCTGGTCCAACTAATTCAGCGATTAGAATTCTTGAACTTCCATACATTGATGAAAATGAAATAGATCTCAACCTCCCCATGGAACTTGATAAATATATACCTTTTAGCGTGAATGAAGTTTTCTATGATTATCAAATAATAGAAAAATCAAAAAATCAAAATACAAGCAAGGTAATTGTGGCTGTTGCATTAAAAGAACTTGTTAATGATTATGCAAACATATTGGAAAAAGCTGGAATGATACCTCTTGTAGCTGATATTAGTTGCCTTGCCCTTTATAATGTTTATGAGGTTAATTATCAAGAGCCCTCAGTATCTGCTATTGTAAATATTGCTGAAAATGTTATTAATTTTAATATTGTGAAAGGCAGACAACCATTATATATGAGAGATAGCATCAATGCTTACAATATACCTATTGAAAATGCCAATGAAGATGAAATAAGAAATTATGCCGATGAAGTTTCAGCAGAGATATACAGACAGATAGAATACTTTAAAACAATAAATCCTGAAAATCCTGTTGAAAAGGTTTATATTACAGGAATACCAACGGTATCTCCTCTGTTCTTACAGGGTTTACAGGAAAGGCTTGATATTGAAATTTCTCTTTTTAATCCCTTTAAAAATATTAAGATTCACAAGGATATCTCATTAAAAATGCAAAAATACTCTGCAATATCATCAATCTCAATAGGTTTATCTTTAAGGGGTACAGAGAAAATAAAATGATAAAGATAAATCTTTTACCAAAAGGAGAGGTTAAGAGGGCTGCAAGACCGATAGCAGAGGGAGTATCAAAAGATATTTTAATTAAACTTTTTTTGCCAATTGGAGTAGTTGTCCTGTTAGTATTAGCAGTCTTTGCTTACATGGAAATTACAAAATCAAGCCTTAAAAAGGAAATAGAAGACCAGAAAAAAATATTTCTCCAACTTCAACAAAAAATTGACGAGGTTAAAAAAATTGAAGCTTTAAACAAGGATATTGAGACTAAGACAAAATTAATAGAAGAATTGAAAAGAAAGCAGTCTGCACCAGTGACAATTTTAAGTTCAATTGCAAAAATACTACCAGAGGGTGTATGGCTTACAGAGATTAATTATGGCATTCCAATCAAAAAAGAAGGTGGTGGAAATGTAGAAAAGGATAAAGAAAAAATGGCAGAAAAAACAATTGTTACAAAGGGTTTTGGTTTTTCAAATTTAAACATTGTTGCTTTTGTAGAAGCCTTAAAGAAATCTCCTGATTTTTCCGATATTAATCTTGTGGAAACGCAGCAGACCGTATATGATAATGTGCCAGTTTATAAATTTATTTTAGAATTCAAATTAAAGGAATAGAAAAATGGATTTGGGAATTATTTCACCAAGAACCAGAATTTTGTTAATGATAGTTTTACCATTAGCAATTCTTTTATTATTTTACTCCCTTTATTTCAATTCAGGTTTAGAGGAACTGAACAAATTAAAAAAAGAAAATCAGGCATTAAAAGAAGAAATTGATAAAGCTCAAAAAATAGCTGCAAGATATGAAGAACTTAAAAAAATGAATGAAGAACTTACAAAAAAAATAGAATATCTGAAAACCCTTTTGCCAAAGGAAACTGAGGTTTCTGATGTTTTAAAAAGAGTATCCGAACAGGGTATACAGAAGGGTTTAGTTGTTACCCTCTGGAGACCAAAAGGAAAAGAAGTTCACGAATCCAAAGAGATATATAAAATCCCTGTAGAAGTGAAAATAAAAGGAAAGTATCACACCTTTGGTTTATTCTTTGCTGATATATCAAAAATTGAAAGAATAATAAATGTAAATACTATAGATTTTAAAGCTGGAAATGTTGATGATAGAGGCGAGATCAAATTAGGTTCTGATCCTACAATGCTAAATGCAAGCTTAGTTATTACTACATATTCACTTATTCCCGATGAAGAAAAGAAAAAATTAAAAGAACAACAACAAAAGAAATAGCTATGGAGAGAAAAAGAATTCTTACAATCATATTGCTGATTTTATTATTAGTGCTAATTGTATATGGAATTTTCCAATATACAACAACATTACAAAAACCTCAATTACAAAAAGCTCAACCAAAAACTGCTACATTAGCAATAGAGGATAAAAAATCCGATATAACTGCTCAATTAGTATCTTCCTATGATGCTATAGCTTTTAGAGATCCCTTTGCTCCGTTAATTATTAGAAAAGAAAAAGGGACTGGAACTTCAATTCTTCAAAATTATGAAATTGAAGAACTCAGATTGAGTGGTGTAGTTAAAGATCATACAGGTTTTAAAGCTTTAATAAAAACTCCTGATGGAAAACATTTTGTTGTTAGGCAAAATGACAAGATAGGATTACATGGTGGCAGAATAATCAAGATTAATAAGGACAGTATCGAGGTTAAAGAGACTGTTAAATCCTATACAGGAGAATTTATACACGTAACAAAAACACTTAAATTAAGAACGGAGGAATGGCAATGATAAATAGGGGTATTATTTTAATAGTATTTATTGTTTTATTCCTTTCTACTTCTCTATGGGCGGGAGAGATTAATTCTGTTGTCTCTGAGGGTAATAAACTCAGGATACAGCTTTCTGATAAGTCTGATTATAAAATAATTCCAACAGATGACCCCTTTAAGCTTAAAATAGAAATTTTAAATGCAAAGCCTGGAATCCTTAGCAAAAAAATCCTCTATCACGAAGGTCTAATAAGTGAAATATCAGCTCAGCCTAACCAAAGAGGAAGTATAGTTGAAATTTTATTGGCTGAACCATCTTCATGGGAAATAAAAACTGAGGCAAATGTTTTGGTTGTTGTTTTTAATCAAGAAACAAGAAAATCTAATGAATCCATAATTTCAAAAATAATAGAGCTAACAATGGAAAAAACCGAAGATGGATTTGAGATCTCCATTCAAGGAGATAGTGAACTTCCTGAACCTAAAATTACAAAAGCTGATGATTATGTTAATTTGGAGTTTTACGGTGTAATATTTGATACAGAACCATCAAAAGATATTCCTTTATCTGTAAAAAGAGAGGGTGAAGCTTTAATATTGAGCTTTGCTTTAGGAAAAAATACAGAAGTAGAGACTCTTTATCTTGGAGATGAAATAATTCTTGATATTAAAAAATCTAAAGTAGCAGAAGATTTAAAAGTTGCTAAAATTCAAAAAGAAGACTTTAAGAAAACAGCTAAGAAAGAAAAAATAGAAATTTCTGCTCCTGTAATTAACCCTTCTGGTGAGAAAACCATATCCCTTGACCTTCAGGATGCGGATATCGTTGGTGCATTGAGACTTCTTGCTGATACAGCTGGATATAACCTAGTATTACATCCACGAGTAGGAGGGAAAATTACACTTAACTTAAGAAATGTTCCCTTAATGCAAGCTATTGATTTAATTTGTAAAAATTCAAATCTTGTCAAACTTGAGGAGGAAAATAATGTAATCAGGGTTTTACCGATTGAATCATATATGATCGAGCTTGTTTTAGAAAAAAAGGAAACAAGAGTATATAAATTAAAATACGTAAGACCTTCAAATATTTTACAGAGAACAGCAGATTTAAGAACAGCCCTTGCTGATTCAAAAATATTTCAATTTTTTGGAGTTGAAACTATTCAAGTAGAAAAAGATCCGAAAACAGGAATGATTGAATATAAAGTAACAAGCATTCCAGAGAAAAAAGAAACAGAGAAAACAATTAAATATCAAACAGCAACTGAAACAAGAGAAGAAACAACGACTAAAGTAATAGGAATAGCCGTTGATGAGCTAACGGGATCTCTTATTATCAATGCTCCTCTTTCAATCCATAAAGAAATAGAAAAAGTAATAGCCAAGCTTGATGTTCCACAAAAACAAATTCTTATAGAGGCAAGAATTATAGAGATTAGCAGTTCCTTTTCAAAGAGCCTTGGTTTTGAATGGGGAATTAGTTGGATACCACCTGATTCAAGAACCACAATTGGTGGTTCCCAATCTGGGTATAATGTTATTGGTGGAAGTACTCCAGTAGCAGTTAATCTACCTGCTAGCACAGGAAGGGTTGCTCAAGGAACATCGGCAATAACAGTGGGTTATTTAAATGTCTCTGGTACTTTTGCCCTTGACCTTAGAATTTCAGCACTCCAGCAAACAGGTAAAGGAAAGGTTATATCAAATCCAAAAATTGTAACCGTAGATAATCAAAAGGCAGTAATAGTTCAAGGTGAAACCATTCCTTACGGTGAACTTACAACATCAGGTGGTCAAACTAATGTAACAACTAAATTTAAAGATGTAGCAATACAACTTGATGTAACGCCAAGATTAACTGAAGATGAAAAGATTAATCTTTATGTAAATTTTATAAAGGAAGACTTAGTTGAATTTATTGATATAGGTAATACTGAAGGGGGAGTTAGAATTTATGCGCCAAGAACAATAAAGCTTTCCTCTTCTACAGAAGCAACAATTTTAGACGGGGAAACCCTTGTTCTTGGTGGAATATATAAAAAGATAGACAGAATGTCAAATTCAAAGGTACCCGGTCTTGGCGATATACCTATTGTTGGAGAGTTGTTTACAAGCAGAGGCAGGGATGAGGATATCTATGAAGTTTTAATATTCATCACACCACGAATTTTAAGAAACCAATGATAAATTTTGAATGCGAGTTCTACTTATAGAGGATGACAGAGTTTTAGGTGAAACTTTAAGGGATTACCTTGCCATACAAAAAATAGATACAATCTGGTTATGGGATGAAAGGGAACTTCCAAAGATAATTAGAAATCATGAATTTGATGTAATCGTAATTGACCTCATACTTAAATTTTTATCAGGAGAGGATATAATAGACGTTTTAAGAAAAACAGGAATAAAAACTCCCATATTAGTAATAACTGCCAAGAGAGGAATAGAAAGTAAAGAAGAATGCTTCCTTAAAGGTGCCGATGATTACCTTATAAAACCCTTTGATTTTAAGGAATTTGTCCTCAGAATAAAAACATTAAGCAAAAGAAGGCAAATTGAAAGCATAATAAATATCGGTGATATAACAGTAAATCTTGATGCAAAAACAATTCATAGAGGTGCTAAAGAAATAAAGCTTTCAAAAAAGGCATGGCAGGTTCTTGAACTCCTTTTAAGAAGAAGAGGAGAAATCGTTGAAACAGAGACAATTCTTAATTATGTATGGGCAGATAAAGATGTAGGAGAGGAGATTGTAAGAGCCTACATAAAGGAGTTAAGAAAAATTCTGCCACCAGAAAGTATTAAAACCTATCAAGGAAGGGGATACAGAATAAGTTGAAGTTTCAAATAAAAATAATCATAACCTTTTCATTAACCCTTGCAGTAATACTTTTTTATTTAAACACAATGGTAATAAACTTTATAGACTACATGAAAGAAGACCTTATTCTTCAGCTTCAGGATAAAAGGGCTTTTATAAAAAGGGATTTCATAGAAAATAAATTTCAGGAATATGTAATGAATGTTTTACTCTGGGAGTTTCTACTTGTTTTAAGCTTGATGCTAATTTTGTACAAGGTAATTGAAAGGATTACAAAACAAGAAAGGGATTATGAGGAGTTTCTTGAATTAATTCTTCTTACATTATCTCACAAATTTGGAAATTTTTTAGCGGTCCATCGAGGTAATATAGAAATTCTTAAAATAAGAAAGGATGAAATGGCTTTACAAAGGCTTGAAAAAAGTTATAACTACATGCAGGAAGATTTAAACAAAGTAATTGATACGATAAATCGCTTTAAAGAAGCCTCTTTTGAAAGGGAAAAGATAAATTTGAGGAATTTAATAGATAGCTTTTTAAGCCTCCTTGAAACAGAAAAGAAGATACTAATCAGTACAAAAGATTTCTTTGTTTATGCAAACAGGGCAAATCTTGAAAACATTATATTTTCTTTACTTGAAAATGCCTTTAAGTATTCAAAGGAAAGGATTCATATAAAGGTGTGTAAAAACTTTCTTGCTATAAGAAACGATATTTATGAAACTGAAAGAGGATCTGGTATAGGATTAAAATTAGCCCAGGCTCTTGCAAAAAAAGAAGGTTTTAAAATAAAATATCGGGCAAAGGGAGATAGTTTTATTTTAATTTTAAAATTCACATAATTTTCACAACATTAGTTTAGAAATAATGTATGATATTAAGTATGGAAAACTATAATAACAATTTATTCAGTTATTCACATTCATTGTTTCATTTTGATACGCCTTTCTCTCATTCTGATACACTTTTTAGTCATTCTGACCCTGAGCGAAGCGAAGGGGAAGAATCCCCCCTCTCTAACAATGGGATTTGGCTTAGGATTAAAAAGGGAGAGATTCCTCGGGACATCTACTTTCTCGGAATGACAAATAGGAGAATAAATAATGAAAAACAAGGAAAAGGGGGTGAGAAAAGTTAGTTTAAAAAATGGTTTCCTTTGGAAACCATAAAAATTATTTTGGAGGTTTAGTTATGAAAAAACTATTTATCAGAGACCAGAAAGGATTTACCCTTGTTGAGCTGCTTATTGTTATTGCAATTATTGCTATCTTGGCAGCAATTGCAATTCCTCAGTATCAGAAGTACAGAAGAAATGCAGCTGTATCTTCGGTGCAATCAGATGCAAAAAGCTGTCTTAATACAGTAATTGCTGATTATTCTGCATCTATTCAGGCAGGAAATACAAGCCCATCTTTTAGTACAGCTAACTGTGTAAGAGGTGCATATACAAGCTCATGCACAGTTTCTGGAGGTATAGGATCCTTGGCAGTTACCTGTACAGGAACAGGACTTGCAGATGGTGTTAGTTGTACTGCTGCTGAGAATGGTACAGCAGGTTGTTCCGGAGTATAATGAATAAAGGGGGCTTTTGCCCCCTTTAAAATTTTATGAAAAATAAAGAATTTAAATTAAATTCAAAGGGTTTCACAGTTGTAGAGTTATTGATAGTTATTGTAATAATTGTTATTCTTGCTTCAATCGCAATTGTTCAGTATGATAAATATAAAATTAATGCAGTAAAATCTCAACTTCTCTCTGATTTAAGAAACTGTATTGCCGATATTGCAAGAAGCACTAAGACAGGTAATACAGATTTAAACTCTATAGTAGCAAACTGTACGAAATCACCAAATACTCAAAATATTACCCTTGTAAGTACAGTTCCAATAAAACTTCAGGCAACCTCACCAGTAGGACCCTTTGAATGTGAATACTATGAAACAACAGGCAGAGTCACCTGTAATAATCCTTTTTAGTATATTTGCCTTCATAATTCTTTTTCTTTTTTATCTTTTCTCTTTAAATCCAATCTTACCAACTGGTGATGCTGGTGAACTTATCACTGCTTCATATCTTCTTGGAATAGCCCATCCACCTGGTTATCCCCTTTACACAGAATTAGGAAAATTATTTACATTTTTACCATTTGGTAACATAGGTTACAGAGTTTCATTAATTCCCTGTTTTTTTTCAATTTTAACACTAATTCTTATTTATTTAATTACTCGAATTTTAACTATAAAAAACTCTATTTTCCCTCTCATTGCAGTACTTTTCTTAGGAGTATCCTATTCCTTTTATTTTCAGACAATAATTGGTAAATTCTATCCAGTTAATGCTTTAATTGTCTTACTTCTTGTATTAATAGGAATAAAGGTTATTGATAGCGGATTTGAAAAAAGATACGCCTATTTATCTGCTTTTTTATTAGGAATTTTAACAGGACTTCATCATACAGCTTTACTTATGACAGTTCCATTATTTATTGTAGGATTGTTTTATTTTAAAGCCTTTATAAGAAGCCTTCCCCTCTCATTACTTTTTTTCTTTCTTGGTTTTTTGATAAATCTTCATATTTACATAAGAAATATTAAAGATGCCTTTTTGGCTATCAGAAAAGCAAAAGAGACCCCTTATTTTATAGATATTCTTTTAAGGAAGTTTTATAAAGAAGGAGAATCCCTTCAGGTAGTGACTTCAACTCTTTCAACCTTTGAAGGATTCCAGAATGCAATTACAAATTTTCTATATATGATAGATGCAAATTTTGGCTATGTAACAATGGTTTTTTTTGTCATGGGATTTTTCTATCTCTACAGAAAAAGCAGGCGGATTTTGCTTTTTCTTTCTATCTCCTTTTTAATGTTTTCTTTGGTGTTAGCCAAAATTACATTTGCTGGAGAAATTAAGGATAACGAAGGTAGTCTTTACATTGTCGGGAATCAGTATTTTATTCCCGCCTTTTGTCTCTATGTAATTTTTATGACAGCAGGGATATACTTTTTTGTAGAAAAAATAAAAAAGCTAATATTCCTTTATAAAACAATTCCCCTTTTCTTTATCGTTCTTCCATTAATTTTTATTCCTATGAGATTTTCTCAAACAGGTCAGTCAAACAACTGGGTTCTTTACTACTACAGTAAAGGTCTCCTTTCAACTCTACCTGTATCATCAGTCTTAACTACCTATGGAGATAATAAATCCTTTGGAGTATGGTATATAAAATTAGTTGGTAGATACAGAGACGATGTTTGTCATCTTGTAGTATTTAGATATGAGGCAACAAAGTGGAATATGGAAGGATGTAAACCAGAGGTATTATATAAAGATTTTTATTCCGAATTTTACAGAAATGACATACAGACATTAGTTAATAAAAAACTATATTACTCAACAATAGGACTTTCAGAAATTCACCCATATTTTAAATCCTTTGATACCATTGCATACGGTCTTGTGTATGTCTATTTCCCAAAGAGTAAAATAACAGAAAAAGATAGGAAGTTTGTAAATGAACTAAACATAAAAGCTGAAAAATTTATAACACCTTATTACTGTCTAAATCATGGTACCGATGACCCTTTAACTTTTTCAGTATGCCGATTTGTAAGCATTGCCTATTTAAACATTGCAAGTAGTATTGAGCCAAATCTGAAATTCGGCACTTTTGCTCTTGACACAACTATAAGATATGGCAATACCCATGAACCATTCAGGGTCAACATTAACATTGGAAAAGAAAATGAACATTATATGGAATTATATGAAAAAATAAGGAAATATAATGCCAGAGAAAAAGCTTTCTTATTCCCTTAAACCAATTCTGTTATTGTTAATTTTTATTGTAACAGCATTGCTTACAAGACAGTTTTTTTATCAGCAAAAACATATCAAAGAGGCGAATGCAAGCATTGGTTTTGAAAAAATAAAAGCCTTTGAAAGAGTAATTCTGAATCATTTTCCCTTAAGTCCCTACTCATCTAATGCAGTATATGAACTTTTAAAAGAATGTGAAGGATTTAGTGAAATCGATGAAAAGCTTTACTGCTATGAAACATTAAGAAGCAGTCTTATACAAATCAAAAGCTTTTATCAACCCTATGATGATACAATAAAAAAAATAAATCCAAAAATTGCTCAATTAAGAACAGAAAGTATGATTTTATGGAAGGATAACAATTTAACAAATGAAGACTTTGAAAGAATTTATATTGCCCAACTTGCTCTTTTAAATTACAATAATGCTCCTTCACAATTATGGAGTGTTATCACAGTGTTTTCTTTAATAGGTTGGATTTCCGCAATAATCTTTGTAATTATGAAAGGATTTACAAAAAATCAAAATCGCCGATATGTATTAATAGGGATGTTGATTTATTTAGTCTTTTTTTTATTTTGGTTGTGTGGAATTTATTTTGCATAAATGATATTGTATAAATTTGTAACATGTGATAAAGTTAAATTAGTGATGAAAAAGATTTTGGAAAATAAGGGATTTACTTTCGTTGAATTACTTGTTGTCATTGGAGTGATTACAATTCTTGCTTCAATTGCAGTACCTTCTGTTATGAAATACTACAAAAACTATAAATACGGTGATTATATTTACTCAATGGAAAACCTTGTTAGATGGGCAAGGATGACAGCAATGGAAAGGAGCAATAACATAGGATTGTGTGTTGACTCAACAAATAAAACTCTCACAATTGTCAACATGGGAGTAGCAAGAACAGGAATTTGTATTGGACAAGTATTACAAACATTAAGAATAGAACATGACTTTGTATCTATCTCAGGCTCTGGTGCTGCCTTTGACCCGAGAGGCTTTGCTATATTTACAGGGAATGTTTGTATAACCGATGGTGAAAAATTCTACAGGACAGTAATTAGCAGATTCGGAGCAATAAGAATTGAAAAGGGAAATGGTGGATGTCCATCATGAATTATAAATCAGAAGCAGGATTTACATTAATTGAAGCATTAATTTCCGTTCTTCTTGTAGGACTTCTTGTACTTGGTGTTGCTGGACTTATAACTTCTTTCGGGAAATTTACAAGAGAAGACTTAGTTGGAATGTGCCTCATGCAAGCTGCTTCTTCTGGTATTGAAGCAAAAAGAGCCAATCCTACCTTAACTTCAGTAGATGTTAGATGCGGAGGATACACAATAAGGGTTAATATTACAGGTACTCCTCCGACAAATCCTCCAGCAATGGGTTCAGGACAATCTGCTTGCGCAGATGTAGTTGCAACAGCAACTATTGAGAATAGAACTATGGTATTAAGAGATCAAGTTTGTAACTTTCCAGATGGGTAAAAATGAAAGTAAATTTTTTTAAGATTTTGGACAATAAAGGATTAACACTTGCTGAACTAATGATGGCGATTGTAATTAGCACAATAGTTCTGGCAGCAATAACCTCTCTTTACATAACTACTGATAAAGTTTTTAAAAAAACAAAAGATGTTTCCGATGTAAAAGAAACTACTAAAGGAGTAATGGCACAACTTGAGTGGATTTTCCAAAGATGGGGATCTTCTACTCCTTGTCTTAATACAGATCCGACTCAATGTACTCGTGTAGATATTGCCTGTAACGCTGGCGGAACTTTTACATATCCACCCCAAAGTTCTATGTGTATAACAATCAATGATTCCCATCCCTGTGACGAAGTTTATTTTTATGCAAATCTTTACGGAAATGGCTTTGTACATATACCTACAATAGAATCACCTATTAGAATGAATATAAAAAGCTGTCGCCTTTCAACGGTATCAAGACATAACTGTTATCACATAAAAAGAGGTGCAAAATTTATAAGGGATAGTAACGGGATTCCATATATTTTCTCCCTTTCTGGGCTTAATAATAATAATCTTGCTTGTATTGACGGTACCTTAGACCCAAATGGTCAAATAGATCCAACAGCAACTGCTTATTCTTCAAATCAGGGATACACTTACAATCCAAGCAATTATACCTATAGTTTTGAGGGTGGTGAAATAATTTTGAGAGTGCCCCATAGAATAAGATTATACTGTCAGAATAATTCTCAAGATAATAATACATTATGGCTTTATATGGAGGCTACAGATATGGCTACAGAATGTAATGCTGATGAAGCTCCTCAACCTTTAGTTCCTGTAAACTCCTTTCAGGCTTCCACTGAAGGTCAGGGAATAAGAATACAAATTGATATAAGAGGGAATAATGGAAATAGAATGACTGTTGAAAGAGTCTATGGGAGGTAAAAATGAATAATAGAGGATTTTCTTTAGTAACTGTATTAATTTTATCTTTAATTATTTTCGTAATTGGTGGTACCGGAGCCTACATTGCTACAACTAATTTAAAAACTACACAGGCAGATACAAGATATAATATTGCAGAAAAGGCATCAAATGTAGGATTACTCACAGCATTTGATGAGATAAACAGAACTGGCACTGGCGGTAATGATAGAACAATTACAGGAACAGTAGGTAATGCAACATATAATACAAGAATTATGTTTGGTGGTAAAAATATATGGTTTGTAAGCTCAGAGGGTTTAAGTGGAAATTCAAGAGTTATTAAAACAGCCATCTTTCAGGGTTATTATGGTGTTGGGCTATACACAGTTAGAGGAAATGTTAATGCTACATTGGGTAGTGGCGTAAGGCTAACTGGTTGTGATTTCGCTCCTGAACCAGATTGTTTAGTGCCATCTTTTATAGCATCTGGCACAATATCAACACCTGGTATTACCCCACGAACTTGCCCTGCTGATTCAGGTGGCGCAGGTGTTTATGGACAGCCTCCCATTCTTAATTTGAATCAGGGTGATTTATCTCGCATATTTTTTAAGGTTCGCTGTTTTAATAAATATAACGAATCCGACTGTAACATTAGCTTATTGGATTATTTAGAGTATGATTATGGAAGAGATACAGACTTAAATCACACATATATGAGCTTTCAACAAAATTTAAATAAATTAGGGATACCTTTAGTTACGCTGCATCCTTTTGTTACCACCTCTCCTTCTGTGTCGCCAGAATGTTCATTTACTCCTTCTAATAATCAAAATATTAACTTAGGAAATGCTCCTTATAGTAATTGTACTCGTAGAATTGAATTTTCACCTACAGCTAATATTACTATTACAATAACAGGTGATGGAAATAGAAGTGGTCAGAGAGTAGCAATTTTTGCAAATTCAACAAGAATTAATAGTATCACATTTAATAGTGCAAGAAACTTCAGATTATTTACTTCCAGGACTTCAACCATTGATAATTCTCAAAATTTTGAAGTTTATACTTCAAGTACAACAACAATTCGCAATAATTCCCAAAACTTCGAAGTTTACGCTTCAGGTACAACAACTATTGATAATTCCCGAGACTTCAAATTATACACTTCAGGCACCACAACCTTACAGAATACTATAACCAATTTCCGACTTGTCAGTACAAACAGAGTAACAGCCGATGCAAATGCTACAATAACCACTTCAGCAAATAACGTATTTAATACAATAGTAATTGGTCCTACTACTACAACTGATTTAAACACCAATACTTCACCACAAAACTTTGTTTCAAGCGGCAACATAACTATAAATAATTCAAATATCTTTGCAAGAAGTTTAAGATTTGCCGATGGTAGCGCAGTTAGAATCTTAAATAGCTTAGTCTATGTATATGCCTATGCCTGTCCTAACTGCTCAAGAAATACAAGTACATCTTCATTAGATGCATGTAATAGCAATAACCTTTGGTGTGGTTGGTATGGAAATGGTGTAAGCTTAAATATCGGAAGAGATACTGCAGGAAATGCCCAGCCAGTCCTTTTTATCTCAAATAATACCACTGTAAGAACAGACAATCCATCTGGCACCACATCTATCTGGGGCGTTTGGTATGGCGAAGATGTTACTTATCTTAGATGGGTTAATGCAGGCTCTCAAGACCTAAGAGGTTTTTTAATCAGAAACTTTCCCACTAACTTAACCTTAACAATTAATATAGGAGCAGCTTTTACCCTGTCTTTCAATAAGTCTATAATAGATACAATCACAAATAGGTATAGATTTTTCAGAGAAGTTGAATGTGTGAGAGACCCCCTTACCCCAAAAGCACAAATGATTCAAACTCGTATGGTTAATTACTAAAGCAGAAAACGAAGAAGGTAAATTTTTTTAAAATACTGTAGTGCTGTGAGATTAAGATGAGCTTTTCAATACTCTACATTGCAACTTTAAAATAGACAAGAGCAAATTAAAATTTATTTCCCTTTTATCTTAGAATTCTGAAAAATAAGGCTAAAATTGCTAAAAGGACTCCAATCTGACCTGCCCAAAAAATGAACATCCATTTAATAAGCTCTGTCTTTGTTTTCTCTATCTTAGTTTCAAGCTCTGATTTCAATCTTTCTATTTTAACTTCAAGTCTTGCTATCTCATGATTTGTTGTAGTTTTAAGTTCTTCTATATCCTGTTTGTTTGCAGATCTTAATTCAGCGATATCCTGTTTGGTTGCAGTTTTTAACTCTTCTATATCCTGTTTGTTTGCAGACCTTAATTCAGCGATATCCTGTTTGGTTACAGTCTTTAACTCTTCTATATCCTGTTTGTTTGCAGACCTTAATTCAGCGATATCCTGTTTGGTTACAGTCTTTAACTCTTCTATATCCTGTTTGTTTGCAGACCTTAATTCAGCGATATCCTGTTTGGTTACAGTCTTTAACTCTTCTATATCCTGTTTGTTTGCAGATCTTAATTCAGCGATATCCTGTTTGGTTGCAGTTTTTAACTCTTCTATATCCTGTTTGTTTGCAGACCTTAATTCAGCGATATCCTGTTTGGTTACAGTCTTTAACTCTTCTATATCCTGTTTGTTTGCAGATCTTAATTCAGCAATGTCTTGCTTAGTGGCAAGAATATCTTTTTTTCTTTCAAATTCTTTTTCCACTCTTAAATCAATGAATTCAATAAGGATTTTTGCAGAACTCTCTCCAATCTTCTCTTTTAAAGCTTCATAAATTTCTATTTCAGTTACTGGCATGATTAATTATAACATAATGATAAAATTTTTTTTAGAAATCCGAAATTGCTGAATAGTAGATTAAAATTTCAAAATCAATAAGAAATGCTCCACCTTTGCCCGATATTTGACAGTATATCCCGATTTATTTGAAAGATAATATACGATTTGTAATCCCAATCCTGAGACTTTTAAGGATTTTGATATGAATTTTACAGTTTGAGTATTTAAAGGCATTATCAATGATTAAAAATAGAATAGTCTCAACAGTTTCTTCGTTTGCATTTAGTTTTATGAGATATTAATCAGCTTAGGGGTTGTAATATTTTTTCTTCTTGGGCAGATAATTTTGCTGTATATATCCTCCGTAATCATGGGGATATTTATATCCTTTGCCATGTCCAAGTTTTTTGGCTCCTTGATAATGGGAATCTTTTAGATGTTGGGGTACAGGTAAGGTAGGCTCTTTTTCAATATCGTGCATAGCCTCTTCAATTGCTCTATAGCAGGCATTGCTTTTTGGAGCCTGTGCTACATATATTGCTGCTTGTGCAAGTATTATTCTTGCTTCCGGCATTCCTATTATTTCAACTGCCTGTGCTGCTTGAGTTGCAATAATTAGTGCCATAGGATCTGCATTACCAACATCTTCACTGGCTGCAATAATAATCCTGCGGGCAATAAAACGAGGGTCTTCTCCAGCATAAATCATCTTTGCTAGCCAATAGACTGTTGCATCGGGATCACTGCCTCTCATGCTCTTTATAAAAGCAGAAATTGTATCATAATGTTGATCTCCTGCTTTGTCATAGACAATATGTTTTTTTTGAATGCTTTCTTGTATTGTTTTAATGTCAATATTAATATAACCCCCTTCATCAGGCTTTGTTGTTAAAACAGCAATTTCTAAAACTGAAAGAGCTTTTCTTGCATCGCCATCAGAGAATTTTGCAATATGATATAAGGCTTCATCAGTAATCTTAATGTTTAAATGCCCCAGTCCTCTTTCTTTATCTGACAAAGCTCTATGAAGAATTTTTATGATTTCTTCTTTTGAGAGGGGTTTGAGTTCAAAAACATGACTTCTTGAAAGTAAAGCAGAGTTTATATAAAAGAATGGATTTTCTATTGTAGCGCCAATAAGAATTATACTTCCCTCTTCAATGTCAGGAAGTAATGCATCCTGTGAAACCCTATTGAGTCTATGAATTTCATCAATAAAGAGTATTGTTTTTTCTCCCTTACTTTTTCTATTTCTCGCAATAGTAAGCTGTCTTCTTATTTCATCAATATTTAATGTAGTGGCGTTTAACCAATGAAAATGAGACTTTGTTTTTGAAGCAATAATTCTTGCTAAAGCTGTTTTCCCAACCCCAGGAGGACCATACAATATAAGGGATGTAATTCGTTCAGAGTCAATAGCTCTTTTTAAAAGTTTTCCTTCAGAAAGTATATGTTCCTGTCCCACATATTCATTTAAATCTTTTGGTGCCATTCTGTAAGCAAGAGGTTCCTCTTTCGAAGGCTCTATTACTTCATTAAAGAGATTGCTCATTTTATATTCCCAAGCATTTTTATAAATTCTATAAGAAGCGATTTATCGTAATCCTTTTTTTCTCTTGTAAGAATTGATAAGGCAAAGAAAGGAGTTAAAGGAGCTTTGTAGGGTCTTCTTGTTGTAAGAGCATCATAGCAGTCAGCTATTGCTGTAATTCTTCCAAAAAGTTCGATTTCTTCTTCCTTTAAACCATAGGGATAACCTCTCCCTGTAAGTTTTTCATGATGTTGTAAAACTGCAGCATAGGATTCCTTTGGAACTTCTTTATTTTCCTTTATGATTTCATAACCATAAATTACATGTTGTTTAATTATCGTGTATTCTGTATCTGTTAATTTGCCCTGTTTGTTTAAAATTTCATGGGGTATATTTGCTTTACCAATATCGTGTAGCATAGCACCAATACCAAGTTTTTGAATTTTTTCCTTTTCCAGTTTAATATGAATACCAAGACCTATTGAGAGCACTCCCACATTTATACTATGTGTATAGGTATAGTAATTATATCCCTTTAGGGTTAATAGCCCATATATTGAATCTGGTTCCTCTATAACTTTTTTTATAATGTTTTCTACCAGATTTTGCACCTCTTTAATTTTCTTGCCACTTCTTGGGTCTTTTAACAACTCTTTCATTACCACTTTGGAGTTCTCTTTGAATATAATGTTTGAAATTATTTTTTTATCTTCTTCTTCAATGTCTGCCTGAGCTAATTTGTCTTGAAACCCTTTAATATATTCCTCATAAAGGGGTATGTCTTTTTCTTCAATAACCAATTCTCCCTCAATGGAGAATATATCTTCAGTAATCACTGCTGGATTTTTATCAGAGGCATTTATTATTTTGGTAAATTCAAGATTTTTTAGATTATAAATGGGAAAATTTATCTCTGTCCCTGGAATAAGTAGTTTTTTCTCAATTTGATAATGCTTTTCTTTAAAAAAAGAATAATTGCTGAAGGCAATTTTGATATCTTGAACCTTTGGTTTAACTGGCTTTTTTGATAAGAAATATTCCAAACTTTTTATTTCGGTTTTATCAAGATAAACATAATCAAAACCTTTTTCTTCTAATATCTCAAGAAAAATCTTGTTTAAAATGTTACCTCTGTTAAAAACTTTTTTTACAACTCCATTGTCTTTTACATAAACATTAAAGGGTAAGGTTATTCCTGTTTGAAGTCTTTTGGTTTCAACCTTTATTAAACCTTCAGTTGGGGTGATCTCTTTGATTTGGTATTTGAAGTTTACAGCCATAATTAATTATCTCAAAAAAGCCTGTTTAATGTAAAATATTAAAATGGAACAAATTATATATCCCGTTATATATCCAGATAATCTAAAAAATACAGGTTGTCAAGCCTTTTTTACAGAAAAGAATTTTTCTATTGAGCTTTTCACTAATAAATATCAAATCTATCTACCCATTCAAAGACACACAGACAATATTATAATTATCGACAAAGACTCCAAACCTCAAGTAGCAGATGCGGTTATCACTAATGATAAAGAAATTTTCATAGGGATAAAAGTAGCAGATTGCCTACCAGTGCTTCTTTATGATTCATTAAAAAAAGTAATCGGAGCTATACATGGAGGATGGAGAAGTACAGCAAAGGCAATATTGAAAAAAACAATCTTAAAAATGATAGAAATTTATAGTTGTAGCCCTTCAAATATTCTTATTGCTATGGGACCAAGTATTAAAGGTTGTTGTTATGAAGTAGGGGATGAAGTAATAGAGGCTTTGAAATTAGAGACTCCTTCAAATGAATTTGTTCTAAGAGTAAATGGTAAAAGTCATGTTGACCTTGCCACTGCTAATTTAATTCAGGCAATATCAATAGGTGTAAAAAGAGAAAATATATGGATTTGTTCAGATTGCACCCGCTGTAATACCGAACGCTTTGCTTCATATAGATATGAAGGTAAAAAAGCTGGTAGACAATACGGAATAATCGGAATGTTATAATAAACAAACGGGGTGTAGCGCAGCTTGGTAGCGCGCACGGTTCGGGACCGTGGTGTCGGAGGTTCAAATCCTCTCACCCCGATAAAATTATAAGGGAGAAAAAATGAGAATATTTGCTAAAAATTATTTCTGGTTTGGCTTTTACTTTAACTAATCTGCCTCTGGCAGTTTAGTCTGTTGAGAAATTATTAAGCAGACAGGTCAGGGGCAGATAGTCCCCCCTGATTTGTCTGCTTTTTTATTTAAAACTAAATTACGCAAAGGTTGCTCAACTGTCGTTCTGAGGGGCGAAGCTCCGAAGAATCTCTCTCTTAAAAAGAGATTCTTCGCTATGCTCAGAATGACGATTTACAAATTCTTTGCTTATTACCTTGCGTAATTAAGATAAAAATTACTTTAAAGAAGGAGATTTAAAAATGGTAATTGTAATGAAACCAGAAGCAACAGAGGAACAATTAAAGGAAGTTATCGAAAAAATTGAGGAACTCGGTTACAAACCCCATGTAATCTATGGTGCTACAAGAAATGTAATAGGAGCTGTTGGCGATGAAAGGGGGAAATTTATTTTACAAAGCCTTGAGGTTTTGGATGGCGTTGAAGCTGTTATTCCTATTTTAAAACCCTATAAACTTGCCTCAAAGGAGGTAAAGAGGGAAAAGACAATCATTAGTGTTGGTGATGTCTCCATAGGTGGCAGTGAACTTGTTATTATAGCAGGACCCTGTGCAGTGGAAGATGAAGAACAAATTATTAAAACAGCAGTAGCTGTAAAATCATTGGGTGCCCACATTTTAAGGGGAGGTGCTTACAAACCGAGAACTTCTCCTTATGCATTTCAGGGACTTGGTGAAGAAGGCTTGAAACTTCTTAAAAAGGCAGGTGAAAGGGTTAAAATGCCTGTTGTTACAGAAGTTGTTAATCCAGAACATGTTGATTTAGTCTGCAAATGTGTTTATATCCTTCAAATAGGAACAAGAAATGCTCAGAATTTCGAGCTTCTTAAAAGAGTTGGTCAGGCAAACAAACCTGTAATTCTTAAGAGAGGAATGTCAATGACAATAAAGGAATGGTTAATGAGCGCTGAATATATAATGAGTGAAGGGAACATGAATGTGATATTATGCGAAAGAGGAATTAGAACCTTTGAAACAGCCACAAGAAATACCCTTGACCTCTCAGCTATAGCAGTACTTAAAGAGGAAACTCATTTGCCTGTTATAGTTGACCCTTCCCATGCCACAGGACATGCAAAGTATGTTTTACCAATGGCTTTAGCTGCAGTTTCTGCTGGTGCTGATGGTTTAATGATAGAAGTTCATCCTTATCCTGAAAAAGCCTTTTCAGATGGTCCCCAGTCTCTTAATTTTGATGCCTTTGGTAAATTAACGGAAAAAGTTAAGAAGTTGGTAGAAATTATAAAAGAATGTTAACCATAGCGAATTTTCATTAAAATTATTACTGAGATTAATATTAAAGAAACAAAATTTGCTAATATTACAGGGAATTCTTTGATAAGAATTCCATAAAAAAACCAGAGGAAAATTCCTATGCCTAAAAAAACAAACATGGCAAGGGAAACATCCTTGGCAGATTTGGTTTTATAGATTTTTATTGCTTGAGGAATAAGAGCTGAAGTTGTTATAATACCTGCTATTGTTCCGATTAAGTCAGAAAAAATTGAAATATTTTCCATTGAAAAATCCATATTTTATATTGTATTATTAAAAAATAAATTTTTGAAACTATGACAAAAAGAGAAAAAATAAGAATAGAAATTCAAACACTAAAAAAGCTACCTACTTTATCGCATTCTGCAATGAAAATATTAAATTTAACAGAAGATGAATCAACTCATCTTGATGAACTTTTAAAAATTATAGAAAATGATCCGCCAATGTTGTCAAAAGTTTTAGGAGTAGCAAATATACTTTATTTAGGATATGGATATAAAATAACTACAGTAAAGGATGCTCTTTTTAAAATTGGATTTAATACTTTAAGAAATATAACCTTTGGAATTTCTATTTTCAGTCTTTTTAAAAGTTCAAGGCAAAAGGAAATAACTTATAGAAAACTTTTTAAACACTCTATTGCAACAGGAGTAATAAGCAAATTCATATCAGAAAATATATTTGATTATAATGATGATACAGCATTTACTTGTGGAATGCTTCATGACATAGGTTTGTTTGCCCTTCATTATTTAAAGTATGAAGCCTATGTAAAAATAGAAAATCTTGTATTACAGGGGAAAACAATTGCTGAAGCAGAAAATGAAGTTATTGATTTAGATCATTCAATAATAGGAAAGTGGCTTTCTGAATGGTGGGGATTGCCTGAGGAGATTGGAAAAATAATACTTTATCATCATGAAAATCCAGCAACTTTAGATAATAAATATCGAAAAAATATAGCATTGGTTCATCTTTCCAGTTTTATAGCTGAAAGAATAGGTTTTGGAATATTTGACGGATTTCAGGAATCTATTTTTTATGAATACGGAATATATAGCATATTTACTTTGCCAGAAATCAATGAATTAATAAACTACATAAAAAATAATTTACCCTTTGATGAGATAAATATAATATGAGAGATTTTTTAGAAAAATTGGGAAATCTTTTAGAAATTGAAAATTATAAGAGACTTCAAACAGAAGAATTAAAAAAAGCAATTTTGCAATCTATCCATAATAAAGATAAATTAAGCTATAAATTAATAGATGTTTTTGAAGATATGTCTTCAAATTGTGAAATTAATATTAAAATAAATTCACTTATAAACTTGCTGATAAACAGAATTTATCAAGAAAAGGATAAAAATATAAAAGTCTTTATTTCTTTTGCCTTAGAAGAAATTGCCCGATTATTACCAATTGAAAACCTCTCTTTTATGGAAAAAGATTCTAAAAGGAATTATCTAATTTTAAAATTTGAATCAGGTAAGATAAAAATAAAAGATTTCAGAATTAAAAAATTTCCCATCGAAGATTCTGTATCAGGTCAGGCATTCAAAAGTGGGAAATATATTTATATTCCTGACACTGAAATTGACCCTAAATTCAATAAAAAATTATCTAACCTGCCTATTAAATCATTACTATCTGTGCCTATAAAAGAAGGAGACAAAATAATTGGTGTTATGAATTTTTCCCATGCTATAAAAAACGCCTTTAATGAAATGATAATCCATATGCTTGTCATTCTTACAAATCTATTTTCTTCCATATTGACCCTTTTCAAACTTTATAGGGAAAACCTTATTTTTAATTCTCGACTAAAAAGGGAAGTTAATAAGAAAACAATAGAAATTCAAAGGATGAATATAAAACTATATAAAACCTCAATAACTGATCCCTTAACAGGAGTTTATAATAGAAGGTTTTTCTTGCAGAAATTAGAGGAAGAATTTAATAGATTTTTAAGATACGGAAGTAATTTCTGTCTTGTCATACTTGATTTAGATAAATTTAAATATATAAATGACACCTATGGGCATTTAGAGGGTGATAGAATATTAAAGATTTTTGCTAAAATTTTGTTTAAAAGAACTCGTAAAGAAGATGTTGTTGCAAGAATAGGAGGAGATGAGTTTGCCTGTATTTTAGTTGGCTCTAATATTGAAGGAGCAAAAATATTTACTGAAAGAATTAAAGAGGATTTAAATATAAATTATAAAAAAGAAAAATTAACATTTTGTGCAGGTGTTGGATGTTTAAATAAAGAAGAGTATTTTAAATTTTATAAATCCTATAAAAAATTTTTCAAAGAAGTAGATAAAGCCCTCCTAAAAGCAAAAAAGATAAAGGATACTGTAAAAATAATTGAAATTGATAAATAATCTATGCTAAATTTTAAACTTAGAGTCTTTGACTCTTTAAAACACATGCCCTAAAAATTTCCCGATGGTCCTCTTTGAGGTTTAGGGAAAAGGGCAGAGGAGAAAACCAATTAAGGAGGCTTTTTATGGCAGTAGTTACAATGAAAGAACTTCTTGAAGCTGGTGCTCACTTTGGTCATCAGGTCAAACGCTGGAATCCTAAAATGAAGAAGTATATTTTTGCTGAAAGAAACGGGATTCACATAATTGACCTTCAAAAGACAGTGAAAGGAATTGAGGAAGCCTATGAATTTATTAAAAGTGTAGCATCTCAGGGAAATGGAATTCTTTTTGTCGGAACAAAAAAGCAAGCTCAAGAAGCAATAGCTGAGGAGGCAAAAAGAGCAGGAGTATATTATATTAACAACCGTTGGCTTGGAGGAATGTTAACGAATTTTTCTACAGTTAGAAAAAGTGTTGAAAAATGGCAGAGAATTGAACAGATGAAAGAAGACGGAACTTTATATCTTCACACCAAAAAGGAAATTGCTAAACTTGAAAAAGAAAGACAGAAACTTGAAGTCAATCTAATAGGAATAAAAGATATGATGGAACTGCCTAAGGCTATATTTATTGTTGATATAAAGAAAGAGAGAATTGCTGTTGCAGAGGCAATAAAACTTGGAATTCCCATAGTAGCAATTGTTGATACAAACTGTGATCCTGACCTTGTTGATTATGTAATACCTGGTAATGATGATGCTATACGGGCAATTAAGCTTATAACTTCTAAAATTGCAGATGCTGTTTTAGAGGGCAAAGAAATTTTTATTAAAAAACTTGAGGAAGAGGCTGAAAAAGCAGCAATAAGAGAAAAAATACTCCAGGAAGAGGAGTATCAGAAATCAATTGATGAATACATAGAACAGTAAAAAGGAGGAAATCATATGGCAATATCTGCTCAAATGGTCAAAGAACTTAGAGAAAAAACAGGTGCAGGAATGATGGAGTGTAAAAAAGCCCTTGAAGAATCAGGGGGAGATTTTAATAAAGCAATAGAATATCTTAGACAAAAAGGGCTTGCAACAGCTCAGAAAAAAGCAGGAAGAACTGCAACAGAGGGTATAATAACTTCCTATATTCATATGGATAAAATAGGTGTGCTCTTAGAGCTAAACTGTGAAACAGATTTTGTAGCAAGAAATGAAGAGTTTCGTCAGCTTGCAAAGGACATTGCTATGCATATAGCAGCAGCTAATCCTCAATATATAAGCAAAGAAGATGTACCTCAGGAAATTATTGAAAAAGAGAAAGAAATATATAAAGCTCAGATTACAGGTAACAAACCTCCACAGGTTGTTGAAAAAATTATAGAAGGAAAACTCGAAAAATTCTTTGAAGATATGTGCTTACTAAATCAACCTTTTATCAGAGAGCCTGAGAAAAAAATTAAGGATTTAATTACTGAAAAAATTGCTAAATTTGGTGAAAACATAGTTATAAGAAGATTTGTTCGTTTTCAGGTAGGACAGAGTGAGTAAAAGATTATATGATAGGATTCTTCTGAAACTAAGTGGAGAAGCCCTTATGGGTGACAGGTATTATGGAATTGACCCTGATACAGTTAGTTATATGGCTAATGAAGTTAAAAAAGCCTATGAATTAGGAACGCAAATAGCGGTAGTAATAGGGGGAGGTAATATATTTAGGGGAGTTGAGGCAGCAGAACAGGGCATAGAAAGGGCAACGGCAGATTATATGGGAATGCTTGCTACAGTGATAAATGCTCTTGCTCTTCAGAATGCCCTTGAAAAAATAGGAGTAAACACAAGAGTACAATCAGCTATTGAAATGAGAGAGCTCGCTGAGCCATACATAAGAAGAAAGGCAATGAGACATCTTGAAAAGGGTAGAGTTGTTATTTTTGCAGCGGGTACAGGGAATCCTTATTTTACGACTGATACAGCTGCTGCCTTAAGGGCAATTGAAATTGGTGCTAATGTTATACTTAAAGGCACTAAGGTTGACGGAATTTATTCATCAGATCCTACAAAAGATTCAAAGGCAAAAAAGTTTGATACTCTTACTTATATGGATGTGATAAGACACTCACTAAAAGTTATGGATTCTACTGCGATTACGCTATGCATGGATAATAATCTTCCAATAATAGTTTTCAACATTCGTAAAGAAGATAATTTAAAGAAAATTTTGTTAGGTAAAAGAATAGGAAGCATTGTTTTAAGAGAGGTGAAAGATGATGCAGGAGTTCAAGAAGAAAGCTAATGAAAAAATGAATAATGCAGTTGAAGCTTTTAAGAGAGACTTAGCTACTTTTAGAACTGGTAGGGCTTCTCTTTCAATTCTTGATAACATAAGAGTTGATTATTATGGAAGCCTTGTCACTCTAAATCAGGTTGCTACATTAGGAATCCCTGAACCAAGAACAATTACAATCCAACCTTGGGAACAAAAGATGGTAGGAGAAATAGAACGGGCTATAATGAAATCAGATCTCGGACTTACTCCTATAAATGATGGTAAAACCATAAAAATTAACATTCCTCCCCTTACAGAAGAAAGAAGAAAACAACTTGTAAAAGTAGTAAGAAAAAGAGCTGAGGAAGCAAGAGTTGCAGTTAGAAATATAAGAAGAGATATTATTGAGGAAATAAAAAAAGCTGAAAAGGATAAAAAATTAAGTGAGGATGACTCAAGAAAAATTCAGGATGAAATTCAAAAAATAACAAATTCTTTCATTGAAAAAATAGATAAAATCCTTGAGCAAAAAGAGAAAGAGATTATGGAGGTCTAAATAAATGAAAATTGATGATGAAAGAAAAGTTAGACTAAAAAAAATGCTAAATAAAATGAAAGAGCAGATTATACAAGAAGACAGAGAAGAGATGAAAAAGTTTCAAACCGGCGAGAAAAGACAAATTGTTGATGCTGTTATGGATGATGCTGATTTAAGTGCCATTGATATATCAGAAGACATTAGCTTGAAACAATTAAGTACCCACAGAGATATTTTAAAGAAAATAGACGAGGCATTGAGAAAACTTGAAGAAGGTACATATGGAATATGTGAGATGTGTGGCGATGAGATTTCTGAGCAAAGACTGAAAATTCTACCCTTTGCAATTTATTGTAGAGATTGTCAGGAAAAAATAGAAATGATGGAAAAATTTGAAGGGGAAGAGGGTTAATAAACAATTCTCTCTAAAAAAAGTCCTTGGGGAGGAGCTGTTCTTAATGGAGTTGGCCTCTCCCCTTTTTTTATTGTTTCTTTAACAGTATCTATTGTTAAACGACCTCTTCCTATTTCAATTAAAAATCCTACAATATTTCTTGCCATATATTTTAAGAACCCATCTGCTTCTATTCTAAATTTTATAAATGAACCTTTTAACTCCATATCCATAAAGGATAGTTTGTTTAAAAATTCTAAATTTATTTGATAAACAGTTCTGATCTTATCTTTAACATCGGTACTGCCAGAAAAAGATTGAAAATTCATGGTACCAATCAATATTTCCTTTGCCTGATTCATGATTGATAAATCAAGTTTTATTGGATAATGCCATACATATCTTTTAAGAAAACATGAACAATCCTCATCAATGCAAAGATAATAAATATAGGATTTTTTCTTAACATCATATTGAGGATGAAAACTTTCATCTACTTCTTCTAAGTAAACAACTCTAATATCTGGAGGAAGATTAGCATTTATAGCTTTTTTTAAAATATCAAGGGAAAATTTTAAATCAAAGTTGAATGTAGCAACCTGTCCGAGAGCATGGACTCCTGCATCTGTTCTTCCAGAGCCACGTATTTTGATATCTGATTTTAGGATTTTTGATAGAACCTCTTCAATGGTTGCTTGAATACTCTTTCCCTTTTTTTGTCTTTGCCATCCTCTATAATTTGTCCCATCATATTCAATGGCCATTTTGATTTTACTCATAGATTTAAATTATAACATTTTGATGCTTCTTATTCTTTAAAGTTAAAATATTTTATGCAAAAAACAGGTATTGCAGAACTTCCACTCCACAATGGCAAAGCTCCAAGATGGCTCTTCAATAGAATGGTAGCCCTTGTAGAAGCTACTGTTGAACTTATGATTCTTGAATTTGGTAAAAAGGAACTTCTTTTTAGAATTTCCGATCCTTACTGGTTTCAGGCTTTTGGATGTTTGCTTGGATTTGATTGGCATAGTAGCGGACTAACCACAACTGTCACAGCTGCAATTAAAGAAGCATTGAGGGATAAAAAAAAGGAACTTAGAGTCTTTGTTGCAGGTGGCAAGGCAAAGATAGCTTTACAGACTCCTAAGGAAATTATAAATTACGCCGAATCCTTCTGTTTCGACCCAGAACCTTTTATATATGCAAGCAGACTTTCTGCAAAAGTAGATAACGTGGCAGTTCAGGATGGATTTAATTTATATCATCATACAATAATATTTACCGATGAAGGACATTGGTGTGTAATCCAACAGGGAATGAATAGTAATCTTTGTGTAGCAAGAAGATATCATTGGTTAAGTTATAATCTTAAAAGTTTTGTTGAGGAACCTCATACTGCAGTATGCTGTGATTTAACAACTCAGACTTTAAATTTTACAGCTACTGAATCATCTTTATTAAGGGAAAAATCTGTATTGCTTTCCTGTGAAAAACCAGAAACAATCTTAAAAGAGATCAAAAAGGTTAAAAAACTTATTATGCCTAAGAGACATATCTTAACTATGGAAGATATAAAGCCAGAAAATATTTACAAAATTTTAATTAAAACCTATGAAAGACAACCTTCTAATTTTGAGTCATTACTGGAAATTAATGGGGTAGGACCAAAGACTCTGAGAGCCTTAGCTTTGACATCTGAACTTCTTTATGGAACACCTCTTAGTTTTAAAGATCCTGCCCGTTACAGTTTTGCCCATGGAGGTAAAGATAAGACACCATATCCTTTAGATAGAAAGCTTTATGATAGAACAATTGATGTTTTAAAGAAAGCAATCGAAGAAGCTAAAATAGGGAGAACGGAAAAAATTTTCGCATTAAGGAGATTGAATCAATTTTTTAAGCCGGCGTAAGAACTTTATCTTCAAGTCTTTGAATTCTTATTAAAACATCGTCAATTACTTCTTTTTGCGAAAGAGCTTTTTTTAGTTCTGCTTTGATTGAGGATATTTCGATATAAAGTTGATCAATTCTTTGATTTGTCTCATCAATTCTTGCACTCAGTTGAGCGTTTAAATTATCAATTCTTGTGCTTAGTTTACAATCTAAATCATCAATGCGTTTATTAGTTTCATCAATCCGTTTGTTAGTTTCATCAATCCGTTTGTTAGTATCATCAATGCGTTTGTTAGTATCATCAATAGATTTTCTTATTTGTCTTAATTCATTTTCAATATTAATCTGGCGATTTTCCATAGCTGTCATTCTGTTTTCTATTGCTGCCATTCTTGCATTCATTGATTCAATTGCTATCTGAAATCCTGCAAGTTGTCCTGTAACAGTATTTTTAAAATCCTTAAATTCTTCCTTTATTTCTCCAAGAATTAAATCTCTTATTCTTTCTGCTATTTTTTCCCATTCCATAATGCTCCTCCAATTATTTTAATACTATCAAAAATCATATTAAAATAACAAGATTATCTCTGTGAATAATTTCATCGGAATATTTGTAACCTAAAATTTTATCTATCTCAGAGGATTTTTTTCCTTTTATTAACCTGATTTCACAGGAGGAGTAATTAACTAATCCCTTTGCAATTCTTTGACCATTTTCATCAATGCAATATACTGCATCTCCAATATCAAAATCACCTTCAACTTTCTTTATCCCTGAAGGCAATAGGCTTTTCCCATTTTGTATTAATGCCTTTACAGCTCCACTGTCAATGTATAAATTCCCCTTTGACCTTGTTGCATATGCTATCCAGCCCTTGCGAGATGTTACTCTGTGGATTATTGCTTCAAAGTAGGTGCCAATGCTCTTACCTTCTAATACTGCTATGATATTTCCGTATTTTCTTCCACTTACAATATGAACAGGCACACCAAAGGAAGTTGCTTTTTTAGCAGCAATGACTTTAGAATACATACCTCCAGTTCCATATCCTGTTGAGGTTGGTTTTGCAATATTTTCAATTTCCTTTGAAAATTCTTTGACATGCCTGATTATCTTTGCTTCAGGATCTTTTTTAGGGTCTGATGTGTAGAGTCCTTCAACATCAGATAAAATTATTAAATGATTAGCCTCAATAAGTCCTGAAACTAAGGCTGCAAGCTGGTCATTATCACCAAATTTTATTTCGTCAGTGGCAACAGTATCATTTTCATTTATTATTGGAATCACTTTCATCTCAAGGAGTGTTAGAATTGTATTTTTTGCATTTATATATCTAATCCTGTCACTTAAATCGTCTTTTGTAAGAAGAATCTGGGCAATGTGTTTTCCATATTGGAAAAAATATTGTTCATACATCCACATTAAAAGAGGTTGACCCACTGCTGCTGTTGCTTGTTTTTTTCTTATTTCCTTCGGTTTAATTTTTAGTCCGAGTTTTCGAAGCCCTGACGCAATTGCACCCGATGATACCATTACAATTTCTATTGAACGATCAGTTAACTCTGATATTTCCTTTGCAAGGAAATGAATTCTTCTATGATTAATTCGACCTGTTTTATCTGTTACAAGATTGCTTCCTATTTTTACTACAACTCTCATTTTTTATTACTCACTTTCACTGAAAGATATTCTATTATTTTATCGATTCCTTCTTTTTTTAATGCACTTATTGGAAAAAAATCAATCCCTTTTCCTTTACAGTAATCTTTCAGTCTCTTAAGCCTTTTTCCTTCATAGGCTATATCAATCTTGGTTCCCACAACAGCAAAGGGTTTATTTATAAGTTCAGGGTTATAAAGTTCAAGTTCCTTTTGAATTTTTTCGAAATCCCCTACAGGGTCTGATTGAAGATAATCTGATACATCTACGAGATGGAGAAGTATAGAGGTTCTTTCTACATGTCTTAAAAATTGATGCCCTAATCCAGCACCTTTATGGGCTCCTTCAATTAATCCAGGAATATCGGCAACAACAAAGCTTTGGTAGTCTTTATATTTTACTACACCTAAAACAGGAGTAAGAGTAGTAAAAGGATAATCAGCAATTTGTGGACGAGCAGAACTTATTATTGATATTAAAGTTGATTTCCCAGCATTTGGAAGCCCTATGAGTCCAACATCAGCAAGAAGTTTAAGTTCAAGAATTATCCATTTTTCTTCACCTTTTTGTCCTGGTTGAGCATATCGAGGAGTTTGATTTATTGGAGTTGCAAAATGGGCGTTTCCAAGACCTCCTTTGCCTCCTCTGGCTACTATAAGATCTTTGCCATCTTCATCAAGGTCTGCAAGTATTTCTTCTGAATCAGCATCTTTAACAACTGTACCAATAGGAACTTGAATTATAAGGTCTTCTCCATCCTTGCCTTTCATTTTGCTACCTTTTCCATGTTCACCACGCTTAGCTTTATATGTTTTCTGATACCTGTGATCAAGGAGAGTATGGAGTTCTGAAGAAGCTCTTATTATAACATCACCGCCTTTTCCACCGTCACCACCATCGGGTCCGCCCTTAGGTACATATTTTTCCCTGCGAAAACTTACACAGCCTCTTCCACCATCACCTGCTTTTACATATATTTTTACATAGTCAACGAATTTCATATAGAAGAAAAGGGTGGAGTCTCCACCCCTTTGACTTTTATTTATTGGGCAGGTTGAGTAACTGGATAAACACTTACTTTAAGTCTTTCTTTGTCTTTTCTTTCAAATTTAACAACTCCATCAATTAATGCAAAAAGTGTGTAGTCAGAGCCTACACCTACATTGGCTCCTGGATGAAACTTTGTGCCTCTTTGTCTAACCAATATGTTACCTGCTTTAACAAACTGCCCACCAAATCTCTTAACGCCTAATCTTTTTGCTTTACTGTCTCTACCATTCCGAGAACTTCCTAATCCTTTTTTATGTGCCATTTTATCCCTCCTTGTTTTTTAAATTTTTTATACAATTTCCTTAATTTTTACTTTAGTAAAAATTTGTCTGTGTCCCCTTAGTTTACGAATAGCTTTTTTTGATGGAGGTCTGTAAACAATAATTTTATTGTCCTTTTTTGTTTCAATTACTTGAGCTTTAACTTTCATCCCCTCAATATAGGGATTACCTACTTTGATGCTGTCTGAAGATTTAAAGAGTAATACTTTCTCAAAAATTACTTCATCTCCTAAATTTAAATGTAGTTTGTCAATTTTTAATATGTCTCCTTCTTTTACTTTAAATTGCTTTCCTCCTTTTTCTATGACTGCGTACATTAAAAATCACCTCCATTATGGAATTACTTTATTAAGTGGATACTCTACAAAACCAGATGCTCCAGCATCTTTAAGTTTTGGTAGAATTTCTCTTACTTTTTTCTCATCTATTATAACCTCTAAGGCATACCAATTTTCATCATAAAGTTGAGATATTGTTGGAGAATGTAAAGAATTAAGCAAGCTCAATACTCTCTTTAGAGATTCTTTAGGAACATTCATCTTAAGTCCCACTTTTTCTTCTGCTAAAAGAGCACCCTTAAGAAGTACTGCGATGTTTTCCATTTTCTTTTTTTTCCAGGGATCCCTCAATGCATTTCTGTTTGAAATAAAACGGGTTGTTGACTCAAGTATAACTTCAATTACGCGAAGTTTGTTAGCCTTTAAAGATGTTCCTGTCTCAGTTAAATCTACAATTGCATCGGCAAGATAGGGAGGTTTTACCTCTGTAGCACCCCATGAAAAGTAAACTTCTGCTTTTATTCCCTTATTTTTTAGATATCTCTTGGTGTATCCAACTAATTCTGTAGCAATTCTTTTGCCCTGTAAGTCTTCAATTTTCTTAATAGGAGAGTCTTCTGGAACAGCTATGACCCATCTAACAGGTCTGAATCCCTCTTTTGCATATTTCAACTCAGCAACTTCTACAAAATCAACATTTTGTTCAAGCACCCAATCATATCCAGTAAGCCCGCAGTCAAGATAGCCTTCTTCTACATATATGGGAATTTCCTGTGCCCGTAAAAGCATACAAGATATCTCTTCATCATCGATTACAGGATAGTAAGACCTGTGTGATACATGTACATTAAAACCTGCTTTTTTAAAAAGTTTCAATGTGGATTCTTGAAGACTTCCCTTTGGTAATCCTAATTTTAAAATCTTTTCTGCCATATTTTTATCAAGACCCCCAATATTTGCTTAGAAATACTATTTTAAAATTATCTTTTATTTTCAGTCAACTAAATTTTAATTCAATTCTTTTCAATAAAAATAAAAAAAAACTCTTGACAATCTTTGTAAAATTTGGTATTGTTTACTTCAAAGTAAAAAATTATTCTTTAAAAGGAGGTCATTATTATGACAAAGGCAGATTTAATCAGCAAGGTAGCAAGTAAAGCTCAGTTAACAAAGGCTGAAGCAGCGAAAGCTCTTGATGCAACAATTGAAGCAATTAAAGAAGCTCTTAAAAAAGGAGATAAGGTTACACTTGTTGGTTTTGGAAGCTTCTATGTAACAAAGAGAAAAGCCAGAAAAGGAAGAAATCCAAGAACAGGTCAGGAGATTAAAATTCCTGCAACAAAAGTTCCTAAATTTACAGCAGGTAAATCCTTAAAAGACACTGTGAAATAATTCTTATTTTATAAAAAAGGGGAGGTCTATACCTCCCCAAAATTTGTATTAGAAAAATGATTTTAAAGTGACAAAGCATTACAATTTATTTTTTAATTTAGCTTTTCCAAATAAAGTACCAACAAAACAACAAATAAAAAATCTTATATTAAAAGTTTCTGATTTGTTTACCAATCTTGAAGCTGAAAGACCAGCTGATTATATGAATTCTACAGAAGTGCTTACAGGTTATCTTATATACTTTGTACCTGTTAATTTATCGAAAATTTATAGTGTTTTTAAAGAGTTAGCAATGCATAATAAGTTTTTAAAAAAGAATGAATTACGAATAATAGATTTAGGATGCGGACCATCACCTGCAGTAGTTCCCATTTTTGATTTAATAGAGGAGGGAAAATTAAGGATAAACCATATCAGATATGCAGGAATTGATTCAGAAGAAAAGGCTTTAAAAATAGGAGAAAAAATAACTCAAAAACTGAAACCAGAAAAAGTCTATATTAAAGCAGAATTTATAAAGGGTGATTTGCTTGATCTTTCCCTTTATAAAACTTTAAAAGATATCAAGCCCGACATTATTCTCCTCTCTAATTCCTTAGGTGAAATTTTTGATAAAAGAGGGATTAACATAGATGAATTTGTAAACCTTATTAAACCTTTTACACATAAAAATCCAGAGCTTACTTTGATTTTAATTGAACCAGGCACAAAAAAAGCATCAATGAGGCTTCATGAAATAAGAGATAACTTAATAGAAAAACTTAATTTTTATCCCTATAGCCCTTGTCTTAATAATTTACCTTGTTCAGCGCTTAAGGCAAAAAATTGGTGCTATGAGGAAAGAAAATGGTCTCCCCCTGAATATCTGGATTTTTTAAGTTCTGTTGGATTACAGATTAATTATTTAAAGTTCAGTTATATTGTATTGAGAAGAGATAAAGCAAACATTAGTGATATATTCAATAAAGATGGTCATATAATAAAAAATACAAGCCATCTTTTAAATGAAAAAGGTAAAGTTAGGTTATGGACTTGCTGGAATGGAAAGCTCATTGATATGGAAAAATTAAAAAGAGATTTGAATGAAAATGATAATTGGCTAAAAATAAAAAAGGGAACCTATTTTTCAGTTGAAAGTGTAATATTTCTTTCAGACAAAAAAGTCAGAATTCCTAAGGATAGTGAAATCAAAATTCTCTATGAACCTTAAAAATTTTTTATAGAGGGAGGGCGGAGCCTCCGCCCTCTTAGATTAAAGGATTGGTAAATATCTCTCTAATTCATAGGGGAATATTATTATACGGTAGTCATCCCATTCCTTTTTCTTACTTTCAATAAGATTTGTATATATGTGATCTCCTAAGGTTTCTCTAAGTATTTCACTTTTTTCAGCATATTCAATGGCTTCAATTAAACTTCCTGGAAGATTGTCTATCCCCAAAGCTTTTCTTTCTTCTGGATCAAGATGATAGACATCTTTTTCAATTGGTTCAGGAAGTTTATATTTCTTTTCAACTCCAGTTAGTCCTACATTAAGCATACATGCAAAGGCAAGATAGGGGTTACATGCAGGGTCTGGACTTCTTAGTTCAATCCTAGTTGCCTTTTCTTTCCCAGGTTTATAGAGAGGTACTCTAATAAGAGCAGATCTGTTTCTTCTTGCCCAACATATATAGACAGGAGCTTCATAGCCAGGGACTAATCTTTTATAAGAATTAACCCATTGATTTAAAACAAGGGTAATTTCTTTAATATGAGTTAAAAGTCCTGCTATGTAGCTTTTTGCTACATCTGATAGATAGTATTTGTCTTTTGGATTAAAGAATGCATTTTTATCACCTTTAAATAATGACTGATGTGTATGCATTCCACTTCCATTTTCTCCAAAAAGAGGTTTTGGCATAAAGGTAGCATAAACTCCGTGCTTTTTTGCAATCTCTTTTACTGCAACTCTATAGGTCATTACAATATCAGCCATCTCAAGAGCTTCAGCATATCTTAAATCTATTTCATGTTGAGAAGGTGCAACTTCATGATGGGAATACTCTACCTTAATGCCCATTTGCTCCAAAGCTAAAATAGTATCTCTTCTAAGGTCTTCTGCGGCATCTAATGGATAATCAAAATATCCACCTTCATCAAGAGTCTCTGTGCATTTATCGTTTTTGAAATAGAAAAACTCAAGTTCAGGTCCAAGATAAAAGGTAAAACCTTTTTTAGAAGCCTTTTCAAGATTTAGCTTAAGTATGTATCTTGGGTCTCCTTTGTATGGAGTTCCATCAGGCTCGTAGATATCACAAAACATTCTTGCAACTTGGCTTTCTTTTGGTCTCCAAGGAAGTATTGCAAAAGTGGTTGGATCAGGTCTTGCGATCATGTCTGATTCATCAATTCTTGCAAATCCATGAATTGAAGAACCATCAAATCCCATCCCTTCTGAAAAGGCTACTTCAAGTTCTTCTACGGGTATGGCAAAACTTTTTAACTGTCCGAGAATATCAGTAAACCAGAGTCTTACAAATTTAACATTGTAATCCTTTACAAGTTGCATAACATCCTTTTGATCCCTTGGTTTTGAGTAAGTCATAAAATCCTCCTCCATTGATATTTACTGAGGCAAAGCCTCTTTATATAAAACTCCGTAAGTTTTTAAGTTTCAAAAATAGTTAAACATATTTTTATAAAACTTTTCCAATAGATTTAAGAAATTTTAAACGGCTAACGGTTGCCATATACACATTATATTGGAAAGAATTTTTTTTGTCAATATAAAGAGAAAAATTCTTATATGAAAAATTAATAATAAAATGGTAAAATTTGACAGTATTCAAGGATTGATTAAAGAATTGTGAGTATAAAAATTTTTTGAACAAATTTGACCCTAAGCATTACTTAATAAAAAATTAATATTTCAATTAATTGAAAAAATAAAAAAGAGGAGGTGAATATTGAAAAGTAAGCTTTTTATTTTAATTATGCTGTTATTTTTCACAGTTTTTATTATTGTAGACATTTATGTACAAACAACGATTAACAAGTCACCAATGAATAGCGAACCACCTCAATTCCCCCTTTTCATTTTTTAGTATTTTACCATTACAAAATTTTCTATTTAATCCCGAATGAAAGACCAGATGATGGAAAGGCTTAAAGCTGAAGAAGATGAACTTGAAGCATTCAGAATTGCAATGGAGATGGAAAAGGAAGGAATAGAATTCTATAAAAAAGTAAAAGATGAAGTCAATACAGAAAAGGAAAAAAAGCTTTTTGAAAGATTAATATACGAAGAAGAGCAACATTATAAAATTTTTTCTGAAACATACACCTTTTTGAAAGACACTGGTAACTGGTTTATGTTGAAAGAATTATCAATTGTTGAAGGATAAAAAAAGGGGAGGGGAATCCCTCCCTTTATTTTATTCCAAGTACATCTCCCATGTCATAAAGTCCTGCTGGCTTGCCATAAAGCCATAATACTGCTTTTAATGCCCCCCTTGCAAAGGTATCCCTGCTCGATGCTTTATGAACGATTTCAATTCTTTCACCTAATCCGCCAAATATAACAGTGTGTTCTCCTACTATATCGCCTGCTCTTACTGTCTGAATTCCTATTTCCTTTTTAGTTCTTTCTCCAATAATTCCCTTTCGTGCATAAACTGCTACTTCGTCAAAATTTCTACCTAAGGCTTCAGAAATGACTTTTGCCATTTTTATAGCTGTTCCACTTGGTGCATCCTTTTTCATCCTGTGATGAACTTCTATTATCTCAACATCATAATCATCGCCAAGTACTTTTGCTACATCTTTTAAAATTTTAAATAAAAGATTAACACCTATACTCATATTTGGTGACAGAACGATAGGGATTTCCTTTGATGTTTCCTGAATAAGAGAAATTTGATTATTATCAAATCCGGTGGTTCCAATTACTATAGATTTTTTGTATTCTTTTACGATTTTAAGATGCTCTATGGTAGCCTCCGGATTTGTAAAATTGACAGCAATATCTGTGTTGTCGATCACTTTTTCAATGTCATCAACTATTTTTATACCTAATTGTCCAATTCCAGCAACTACACCAGCATCATTGCCTAAGCGAGGATTGTCTTTTGATTCAACAGCTCCTACGAGCTTTATTTCTGGATAATCCTTTAAAAGAGCAATAATTCTACTGCCCATTCTTCCTGCTGCGCCACATACTGTTAGTTTTATCATTTTCTTCCTCCTCAATATTTATTTTTTCGTCAACTTCTTCAACTTTTATTGAATAATTTTCATTAAACCAGTTCCATAGGTCAATTATTTTACAATTTTTAGAGCAAAAAGGTCTCCATGGATTGTTTTCAAGATTTGTTTCTTTTCCGCATATAGGGCATTTAGCAGGCATTTTTAATTTTAATTTTAATTTTAAATATCCTAAAGTTGCAACTGAATATGATAAACTATAAAAATGATTATTACAGAGAGAGCAAGAACAGTTCTTGAAATCAGATATTTACTTAAAAATGAAAAAGGTGAAGTTATTGAAACACCAGATGAGATGTTTAAAAGAGTTTCAAATTATATTTCAACTGCTGAAAACCTTTATAAAGAAAATCCTGAAGAATGGGCAGAAAAGTTTTATGAACTCATAAGTTCCTTAAGATTCTTACCAAATTCTCCAGCATTTATGATTGCTGGCAAACCAAAAGCTCAGCTTGCTGCTTGTTTTGTTCTGCCTGTGGAAGACTCTATAGAGGCAATATTTGAGACTCTTAAAGATGCAGCATTAATTTTGCAAAGTGGTGGTGGTACAGGATTTAATTTTTCTCATCTAAGGCCAAAGGGGGATGTTGTTAGCTCTACAGGAGGTATTGCAAGTGGTCCTGTTTCGTTTATGAAAATCTTTGATAAAGCTTCAGACATAATAAAGCAGGGTGGAGCAAGAAGAGGAGCTAATATGGGCATTCTTAGGGTTGACCATCCTGATATTTTGGAGTTTGTAAGAATTAAAAGAATAGAAAGTCTAAGCAATTTCAATATATCTGTTGCGGTTACTGATTCTTTCATGGAAGCCCTTTTTAAAGATGATTACTATCCATTGATAAATCCAAGAAATGGTGAAATTGTAAAGAAAATCAAGGCAAAGGAAGTTTTTGATGAAATTATTCAGTCAGCATGGGAAACAGGAGACCCTGGAGTTATTTTTATAGATACAATAAATAAATACAATCCAACACCTCATATTGGACATATAGAAAGCACAAATCCCTGTGGAGAGCAACCTCTTTTACCTTATGAAGCATGTATTCTTGGCTCGCTTAATCTGTCAAAGTATGTAAAGGATAAAAAAATTAATTATGAACTTCTTGAACACGATATAAACACTGCTACCCGTTTTCTTGATGATGCAATTGATGTTACCCATTATCCTGTGCCAGAAGTGGAGGCGATGCATAAAGGCAACAGAAAAATAGGACTTGGAGTTATGGGATGGGCAGACTGCCTTGTAAAGCTTGAGATTCCATATAATCATAAAAGGGCTTTTCATTTAGCTGAATCACTTATGAAGTTTATAAAGGAAAAATCTCACGAAGCCTCACAAAAACTTGCTCAAAAAAGAGGTGTTTTTCCCAATTTCAAAGCTCTTTATGGGAAAAGGAAGGTATCATGATGAGAAATGCCACTACAACAACAATTGCACCAACTGGTACAATTTCAATAATCGCAGACTGTTCAAGCGGAATTGAACCTTATTTTTTACTTGCTTACAAACAGAGAATTCTTGATACAGAATTTGAAATCATAAATAAATATCTTGTTGAAATTGCTAAGAAAGAAGGTTTTTACAGTGATGAATTTATTAATGAACTGAGACAAAAAGGTACTTTAAGGGGTATAAAAGGAGCACCATTAAAAATTAAAAAAATTTTTAAAACAGCCCTTGAAATTACTCCTGAAGAACATATTAAGATGCAAGCCTGTTTTCAAAAATATACAGATAATGCAGTATCAAAAACCATAAATCTACCTCAGAGGACAAAAAAGGAAAAAGTAGCAGAAATATTTATTCTTGCATATAAAAAGGGACTTAAGGGAATAACAATCTTTAGATATGGATCTAAAAGCGGAACTTTGCTTAAAGTAAGCGATGCTCATTTGACAGAATGTTGTGAAATTAAAGGACGAATGCCGAGGGTAACAAAACTCCATGATGCTGTATGATAAGGCTTGAAAGTATCTCAAAAAGTTATGGAAAAGTTAAAGCAGTTGATTCTTTAAGTTTTGAAATAAAAAAAGGTGAAATATTTGGACTTCTTGGTCCTAATGGAGCTGGGAAGACAACAACAGTAAAAATTCTTACAACTCTTACAAAACCTGACAAAGGAGCCTGCTACATAGATGAAATTGATGTAGTTTCCAATCCTTTTGAAATAAAGAAAATAATTGGAGTTGTGCCGCAGGAAAACAATCTCGAAAGGGAGCTTACTGTTTATGAAAATCTTATGGTTTATGGAATGCTTCATAAAGTAAGAAATTTGAAAAACAGAATAGACGAAGCTCTTTTAACAATGGACCTTCAAGATAAAAAAAATTCTGTTGTTTCAAATCTTTCTGGGGGACTTCAAAGAAGAACACTTCTTGCAAGAGCACTACTGCCTCAGCCAAAAGTATTGTTTCTGGATGAACCCTCAATAGGACTTGATCCTCATATTAGAAGAGAACTATGGCAAATTATAAGAGGTATTAAGGCTCATGGAAGAACAGTATTATTAACGACTCATTACATTGAAGAGGCAGAAGCTTTATGTGATAGAGTAGGAATCCTTTCACATGGAAAATTGATTGCTTTAGGTAGTCCGCAAGAATTAAAAAAGCAGATAGGTGAATATGTAGTGGAATTTATGGACTATGAAGGGAAACTTTTTAGTGAGATATGCCGAAGCAGAGAAGAAGCCTATGAAATAGCTAAAAAAAGAGGTGATGGAGTAACAATTCGCAGATCCAATCTTGAAGATGTTTTTGTAAAACTTACTGGAGAGAGAATTAAACAACAATGATTGAATGGTATCCTGTGTTTCTAAAGGAAATGCTACATTTTAAAAGAAAGTTATTAAGAATGGGGTATATTTTTTCTGCGATGATGGCACCAATAATATATTTAATTACTTTTGGTGTTGGACTTGGAAGAACAGTCAGGCTAAGTGAAGGAAATGATTATTTAACCTTTCTTCTTCCCGGACTTGTTGCTATGAGTTCTATGAATAATTCGTACTCATGGGTTGCAAGTTCACTTAATCTTAGCAGAATTTATTTTAAGACATTTCAGGTTTACATTCAGTCACCAGTTAAGCCTTTTTCAATAATGATAGGAGAGGTTCTTGCAGGTATGGTAAAGGGTCTTTTTGCATCTCTGCTTATAATTGTTGTGGGTTTTTTAGTTCCTTCAAAATTTTCCATAAATCTGATTTTTGTTGTGACTCTTTTACTTAATTGTTTTATGTTTGCCAGCCTTGGTGTAATTACAGGAATGATAACAAAATCCCATGAAGACACCGCAACCTACTCAAACTTCTTTATCATGCCGATGGCTTTTTTTAGTGGAACCTTTTTTTCAATTGACAGGATTCCTGCAATTTTCAAACCAATGATTTATATAATGCCTTTGACCCATACAAATATATTGATAAGAAAAACCTTCATTGATATAGAAGGGTTGATTTCTCTGATTGTTATTATATTCTATTGTTTTTGTTTTTTTATTATAGGTTCAAATTTAATGAAGAAATACAGTGAGTAAACAATTTCTAAATTTGCTCAGTAAAATGCTGATTTTGTCATACCTTCGCTGAGTTTACCTCATTAAATTAAGCCAGAAAGCCTGTGACTTTTTTGGAAACTCCAATACTCTATCAGGGCAGGCTCTGAGCATAGCATAACGGCTCAAAACGGCGTCTTAAGGAGTTTAAAAGTTCTTTTTGGTTTTTTGTCATTCTGATCCTGATCCGAAGCCCTGAGTTTATGCGAAGGGTCTGCAAAGGGTCAGCGAAGGGGAAGAATCTCTAATTGAAAAACCCGTTTGGTGAAAAGGTTGGAGATCCTTCGCTGCGCTCAGGCGCTGTCCTGAGCGAAAGTAAGGGATGACAAAATCACCCGAAAAGAGATTTCTATCAGCAATTTCAGGACATATTGATTTTTTGAGAAGACTTACTTTAACTTATCATCTTGGGTTTCAGCCATGCTTTTAAGCCTGATGTTCGAGTACGGGGTCAAGAAGCATGAGGACAGAATAAAAAATTCTGATCGGTCTCTAAGGAACTCGGAATGATAGTATAAGATAAATATAACTCTTTTTTATCGATAAAATCATACTTTGAATTGGCAATGCTAAAAATGTGCTAAAATTAATTGTGCTGAAATATAAAATATCAATTTTGGGAGGCAATATCCGAATGCTTAAATATGAAGACCTAATCAGTGGAAAAGAAAAAATTTTAATTATAGGACTTGGATATGTAGGTCTACCTCTTGCTGTTTCCATGTCAAAATATTTTAGAGTAACAGGCTTTGACAGGAACTCTGAAAGAATCATTCAGCTTAAAAAAGGAAAGGATTTAACAGGTGAAGTCATAAAAGAAGAGATTTTAAATTCTGACATAGAGTTTACTGATAAACTTTCAGAAAAGCAGAAGTTCAAATTTATAATAGTAGCAGTCCCTACTCCAGTAGATAAATTAAAAAATCCTGACCTGACCTTTCTAATATCGGCTTCTCAAGTAGTAGGAAAACATATTGCAAAAGGTGGAATTGCTGTTTATGAATCAACAGTATATCCGGGAGCCACTGAAGAGGTTTGCATTCCTGTAATTGAAAAAACAAGTGGTTTAAAATGGAAAAAAGATTTTTGGGTAGGTTATTCTCCTGAAAGGGTAAATCCAGGGGATAAAGAACATACAATAGATAAAGTTGTTAAAATTGTTTCCGGAGACACTCCAGAAACTTTAGAAATAATTTCGGCTGTATATGAAAAAGTTACAAAAGCAGGAGTATACAAAGCTTGCGATATAAAAACAGCAGAATCAGCAAAAGTTATAGAAAACATTCAAAGGGATATAAATATAGCTTTAATGAATGAATTGGCTATTATTTTCCATAAAATGGGAATAGACACCAAAGAGGTTTTGAAAGCTGCTTATACAAAGTGGAATTTTTTACCCTTTGAGCCCGGACTTGTTGGAGGACATTGCATCCCTGTCGATCCTTATTATCTTGCCAGAAAAGCAGTTGAAGTGGGACATGTTCCAAAGTTGATACTTGCTGGAAGAGGTGTAAATGAATCTATCCCAATTTACATAGCTCATGAAATTGTTAAAATTTTGATAAAAACAAACAAGAAAGTAAAAAATTCAAAGGCTTTAATTATGGGGGCAACATTTAAGGAAAATGTTTCTGATTTAAGAAACAGCAAGGTTATTGAACTTATCAAAGAACTTGAAGATTTTGGATTAAAAGTTTATGTATATGACCCTGTAGTGAAAAATGGTGCTTTACAGGAAGAAAAAATTAATTTCATAAAAAATATTGAAGATAAAAGACCCTATGACTGTATTGTTTTAGCAGTAAAACATAGAATTTTTATTGAAAGATTTACCCTTGAATTTTACAAAGGTCTGATGAAACAACCTTTTATAATGATTGATATTAAAGGCATATACGATAAAAAGGAAGCAGAAAGCAAGGGATTTATTTACTGGCGACTGTGAAATTGACTAAATATTTTGTTTAATATTCTTTAGATATAATCCATACACTCCTTTGCACATAATCTCAATAGTATATTTCCTTTCAACTTTTTTTCTTCCCTGAATTCCCATTATTTCTGCTTTTTTTCTATCAGTAAGAAGCTCTATAATTCTTTTTGCCAGAGCTACTGAATCTTCTGAAGGAACAAGATATCCATTTACTCCATCATCAATTACTTCTCTAACACCATCAACATCTGAACCAATAACTGCCTTTTCCATTGCCATTGCTTCAATAAATGATGTTCCAAGAGCTTCCTGAAGTGTTGGAAGAACAAATAAATCAATTGATTTTAAAATTTGTGGAACATCATCTCTATGACCAAGCATAAAGCAATTGTTTTTTAGCTTATACTCTTTAATTTTTTCTTCAATATTTTTTCTCTGCGGTCCATCACCAACAAATACAAACACTGTCTCTGGAATCCTCTTTAAGACATGAGGAATTGCCTCAATTAAAATATGATGCCCCTTTTTCTTTCTTAATACTGCAACAGTTCCTACCAAAGGAATCTCATTGCTTAACCCAAGTTCATTTTTAAGATTCCCTTTAACCTCTACAGGATTAAATATATTTAAATCAATGCCTGTAGGTACTGCGAAGACTTTTTCTTCAGGAATGCCTTTATGAATGAGATATTTTTTTACATATTCACTTACTGTAACAACAATATCAGAAAGGTATTTATAAGAAAAAGTTGATGTTATTGGCAGGGCAAGATGTCTTGTTCTTACAAGCAGAGGCTGTTTTTTTGAGAGTTTCCCTGCAATCCCTGCAATATAGGAGTCTTTTCCACTGTGAGTATTAATAACATCTATATCCAATTTTTTGATTAGTTTCATTGTGTAATAAATTGCCTTAATGTCATAACTTTTTCGAATCGGAAAAGTAAATACTTCTATATCTGATTGTTTAGATTTCTTAGAAAGAATGCTTTCAGGCTGGCAAAGTATGTAAACAGAACTGCCAAGCTTTTTAACTCCTAAAGCCTCATTCAGAATTCTATTTTCCTGTCCACCCCATCCAGGTGATGATTCAGTATGAAGGATTTTAAGCATTTTTGTTTAAGTTTTTAATTATCTCACATATTTTTTCAGCTCTTTTTTCGTATGTATATTTTTCAGCAGTTTTTTTAGCATTCTCACTTAATTTTTGAGCTAATTCATCAGAAGTCAAAATTTGTTTTATTGCATTAGCTAATGCTTGAGAATTTCCAGGTTCAAAAAATAAAGCATTTTTTTGATTTTGCAATATTTCTCTAAAAACAGGCAAGTCAGATGCAACAATTGGGATGCCAGCAGCCATATATTCAAATAATTTTAAAGGAGAAGAAAATTTTGAATTTTCATAAGTTGTGTTAGGTAAAACAGCAATTTTTGCTTTAGAAAGATATTCAGGTATAAGAGTATGTGGAACTTCTCCAGCAAAAATTATTCTGTCAGATAAATGATTTTTCATTGCTAATTCTTTTAATTCTTCTAATCTTTCACCTCCTCCAACTATTAAGAGTTTTTCATTTGGAATATATTTCATTGCAGAAATTAAAACATCTACACCTTTCCATTTGTATAGACTTCCTGTGTAACATATGTAAAGAGGTTTTTTTTCTATCAGAAACCACTCTTTTTTGACAGCATCAGGGACTACAAAAATTTGGTCTTTATCTATATAAAAATTATTTATCAAGAATTCTTTCAGTTCATATGACAAAGAAATTAAGGCATTCATATTTTTATAAACATTTGTTTCAATTTGTTTTAAAGTTTCTTGTTTTTTTCTATTTAAAGTGCTCAGATGAAATATTTCATGTGCTTCAAAAATCATTGGAATTTTAAAAAATTTTTTTAATCTTAATAAAAAATTAGCAAGTTTAAGATGCCTTAAAAATATTATTAAATTATGCTTTTTTTGTTTTGTTAGTAAGTATACTAAAAAGCTAAAATAAAATAAACCATTTGAAGAAATTTTGAAATATCTTGCTTTTTCTCTTCTTAATATAGGTAGTTTAGTAATTTTCAAATTTTCGCAAGGTTTTAATCCATAGAATTTATACAAATCCTTTATAGAGTATTTCTTTCTAATTCCTGTTACCAGATTAACATTTAATCCTTGTTGAGCAAGAGCATAACATGTATTAATTATTTGTATAAATCTGGCTCTATTGTCAGGAAAAACTTCTGGAACAGGATATATTAATTCAATCATTTTTAATATTTCCTAAATATTCAATATAAGCCCCAATTAAAGGGAGCATTAACATCCATTGAATAAATCTTGTGTCTTCTACCATTCCATGAGCCATTAAAGCTATTAAAGCAGAAATCAAAGACAAGGCAAAAAATTTCATCGATGAGGATTGATTAATTTTTAGACCTCTGATTAAATTTTTAAGGGAGATGTAAAGAAGAGTTATAAAAATAATAAGTCCTAATAATCCTTGCTTATATAGGGTATATAGATAAACATTGTGTGGTGAATAAAGCTCTTTAGGTTCTTTCCCAAATTTATTTATATACAATTTTCGGTAATCTTCCAGATAGGTCATTCTTCCGAGTCCATTACCAACTATTTTATTTATAGGAGAAAGATTAGCGTATGATTTTAATGCTATGGGCCAGACCATTTCTTTTCTTAAAGAGGTGTCACCTGTAAGAAGTTGATTAAATTTTTGCTTAACATAAAATGGAGATAGAATAATTAATAAAAGTGAAACAGAAATTATAATTAAACCGATTATAGGAAGAATATGAAGAATTCTTTTTCTCGTTATATATAAATAACCAATTAACCATATTAAAATACTTACTCCAACACTTATCCAACCTCCACGACTTCCTGTAAGAATAACAGCTACAATAGATATTGATAAAAGAATAAAGCCGACAAATTTAAAATATTTTGTTTTTTGTACAGCAATATAAAAAAGTATAAATGGAATAAAAATTTCTAATGGTACAAAGTATTTTCTGACAGCTTTACCGAAATCATTTGAGTATAAAACTATTTCTTTATAAAAATCATAAAAAGTAAAAATTGTAAATAAAAAAGCTAAAAATATAAATAGCTTAGACAGTTTTTCTAACATCTGGGGAGTTTGAAAAAGATATACAAAAGTCAAAAACACTAAAAAAAGTTTAAGATATGTTCGTTTAAACCATTCCAAAGAATAAAAAGTATCAGGGGCAAAGATAGATGAAATTATCCCAGATAAACATAAGCAAATTACAAGAATAAATATGGGATTTTTAAAATTTACAGGATTTTCTTTCAGAATAATAGCTCTTATAAATATAAGCAATGAAGGAACTAAGATTCCAACTGTACGAAGTGTTTCTCCTTTATCCATGAACAAGAAAATTATAAAAAGATAAACGCTACATTCAGCAAATAATTTAAGTTTATCAGATAATTGAAAATTGTTAATCATTTTCAAATAATTCGTTATAAAATGTTTCTAATTCTTCTGTAATATAAAGCCAATCAAATTTTTCTGAAGTTTTTCTTCCTTCTATGCCAATTTTTTCTTTCAAATCTTTATTTATCATTAAAGTTTTTATTATATCTGTTGCATCTTTGATTAAATTATCTTCATTAACAAAAAATCCATTAATGCCATGTTGAATATACTCTTTAAGTCCTCCTTTTGCTCTTGTAATTAATGGAAGACCTGTTGACATAGCTTCTAAAGCAGTCATCCCAAATGCTTCAAATTCTGAAGGTAAAAATATCACATCTCCTAATAAATAAATTAAGTGCATTTTAGAAGGAGGAAAAACATTTGTAAAAATTATTTTTTCTCCTAAAGGTTTGGCAAGTTCAAAGATTTTTTGGGCATACTCAAATCTTTCTCCTCTTTCTGCAATTTCACCAATGACAATAAATTTTGCATTTTCAATATCTTTTAAATTTATTGCTGTTTTTATGAAATGTTCTACACCTTTTTCAGGAGAAATACGACCTACAAATAACACTACAAAATCTTTATCATTTATTTTTAATCTCTTCCTAATACTTTTTCTAATTTCAGGAATCTCCCAATAAGGTTTGAATTTAAAAGAATCTACTCCATTATATAAGCATTTAAAATATTTTGCTTTTATATTTTGATTTTTTCTGTAGATATCAACTATGTAATTGCTACATCCAATAAAAACATCAACTTCAAAATAATAACTTATAGAGATTTCATTATGAAAATGTATAATTTTTTTTATTTTTCTATCTATATTTTTAATCACAGGTAGGAACCATTCTACAGTATTGTGTGCATGAATTATATCAGGTTTTATCTCATTTATGATTTTTAATATCCTTTTCGGATATGACAGAGGGTCAAGTTTTGTTATTTTTTGAAATATTCTTTTATAAATTTTGCTAAAGTTTATTCTTTGAAAATAAATATCATATGTATATTCTTTTTCTCTATAAAAAGGATTACCTATCGAAACAATATGGGGCTCGAAAGTTACTAATCTTTTTGATGTTTCGTACATCCATGTTTCAACAGCAGCTCCTTTAAATGGAGGATTAGGATGAACAGGACCTGCAAACATTAGAACTTTTTTTCTCATTTAAAAACTCCTGAAATTTTTTTGTTACTATATCCCAGCTAAAATTCTTTAATATTCTTTCTCTTCCTTTTATGCCAATTTCTCTTTTTATTTCGCTATCATTTATTAAAAACTTTATTTTATCTTTTATAGCATCCTCATCACAAGGTGGAACCAAAAATCCCACATCTCCAAATACTTCTGGAATACCTCCAACTGTGGTTGATATTACAGGAACTCCACATGACATAGCTTCTGCAATAGAAATTCCGAATGTTTCATTAGCTATACTTGGAAAGATTGCAATATCTGATATTGAATAGTACTTTGGTAATTCAAAGTTATTTTTACTCCCTAAAAATATTATATTATCATTTATCTTTAGCTCATTAACTAAATTTTCAAGATTCTTTCTATATTCTCCGTCACCTATTATCAAATATTTCAATTTATATCCTTCAATTATTAATTTATTCACAGCTTTAATACTGTATTGTAATCCTTTCCAACCAACAAGCCTGCAAACACTTATTATAACTTTTTCATCAGTTATCCCTAAATGATTTTTAAGCTCTAACTCAGGTTCAAGCGGTTTAAATGTTTCAATATCAATTCCATTTGGGAGAACAATAGGTTTGATTCCGCAATATTTTTCTATTTGAGAAGCATTAAAATTACTACAAGAAAAAAAATAATCTAATTTTTTTACAAAGTATTTATAACCAGCAAAAAATTCTGTTCCACCAGAAAAAAATATAGTTTTGCAATCTTTAATCTTCTTCATTAATAGGGCTATTGGAAGGTCATAAGGTTTAAATATACAGAAAAAATTATAGTTTTCTTTAAATAATTCTGGCAAAGCTCCAACTGCAAAGGATACTCTTTCCATAAACTTTCTAAAGCGAGAGCCGAAATCAGGAAATTTTTCTCTTGGAATAAAAGGAAATGTTAAAAATTTTATATTGTCTGATAATTTAACATTTATTGGTATCCCACCACAAACAGTAACTTCATATCCTAACTTTATAAGATTTTTTGCCAATCCTAAACAGAAACTTTCTATACCTCCATGTTTTATTGTGGTTGTGACATTATACAAAAGTATTTTCATACAAGTTCTCTATTGTGATTTTAAATACTTCTTCTACTTCTATAAGATTCATACAAAATGGATTTTTACATTTTTTTGTTAAACAAGGATTACATGGTCTATCTTTTTGTATTATTTTGTGTAAATGTAAATCTTGAATTGGACCAACACCCCAAGAATAAGTAGGACAAAATAATGAAATAGTTTTTGTTTTTAAGGCAATTGCTATATGCATTGTTCCTGTATCATTTGTTACTAACAAATCAGTTAACTCTATTAAAGCTCCCAATTCTTTTAATGAAAGCAAACCTGCTAAGGAGATCGAATTTTCTCCAATTTTTTTAGCAATAGTATCACAAAAAATTTTTTCTTCTTTTGAGCCTAAAATAAAAATTATTATATTTCCACCATATTCAGTAAGTTTCTTACCTAATTCTATAAATTTTTCCTCAGGCCAGATTTTAAATTTATTAGCTGCACCCACTTGAAAACATATTAATTTTTTTTCGTTTCCTATGTCTAAATTTTTTAACATTTTTTGAATTTTTTCATGTTCTTCTTTATTGATAAAAAGAAGCATCTCTTTGTTAGTTGTCTTACAATCAATAAAAGAAGCAGTTTTCAATCTTACATCTATTGCATGATGATTCCATGGATTATCAAATCCGTTTATTTTATTGCTAAGAAGGAATCCAAATTTTTTTGGTATGGGCACTTTTAAAATAAATTTTGCTCCGCCAAGATAAGCCATCGGAGTTGCCTGAGGTTCATTGCCATGAAGGATTAAGGCTACATCAAACTTGTGTTTTCTGAACTCTTTAACTGTCTTAAAGAATTTTTTCCAGCCACCGTAGTATGGAATAATTCCATCAATATGAGGATTGTTTTCAAAGAGTTCCATGTTTTTTATATTAAAATGGGCAATTATTTTAGCCTCTGGATATCTTTCTCTTACAGCTCTTATAGCAGGAGTGGACATTAAAGTATCACCAATTGCAGTTGAAGAAACAATAAGGATAGTTTTTACTTTTTCTGGATTAAAATATTTCAAGTCTGTTTGCCTTTTATCAAACTTTTTAATAATTTTTAAAGCTAAATAAAGCAAATTTTCACGAATATTTAGTTTCATATTTTATGCTGATTCAACTAACTTTGAATATTCTTGAGAACTTTGATATTCATTATATGAATTTACAAATCTTTTAAAAAGCCTATTAATTTTTTCTAAATCTCTATTTATTTCGCTTTTTAGTATTGCTATATTTTCTAACATATATCAGTATACCCCTGGATTTCACTTTATCAATAAAAGGAAGGTCATTCAAAACTCTGATGTCTACTTCTCTTTTAAAATATCTATTTATTTCTTGATAGAGTTTTAATAAAGCTTCAAAGCCGATATCTGGTTCAATGGCAAGATCTATATCTGAGTTCCTATTAAAGCTCAAATCCGAAATAGAACCTTGAAGATAAACTTTATCTATGCAGTATTTTTCCCATATTTGACTTAGATTTCTAAGTTTAGCAATAATTTCTTTCTGCTCTTTTTGTTTTAATACACGGGTATTTTCTTCTTTTTTCAATAAATATGTCCTGATTTTGTCTATATTTAATGTGTTTTTCGACATTAAACTTATTATATCATATATTTTACTGGTGAAATGACTTCTTTTTAATGTATTTCAAGATTTATACAGAGCTGAAGAGATTATCTCTATTACTTCTTCAGGTTTTATGTCAAAAAGGCATTTACTTATTTTACTTCCTTCGCAACCGTCCTGTCCACAGGGAATGCAGTTCCAGTTTCTTTGAATTACTACATTTTTCCCAAATCGTTGAATGCCATTCCTTTCTGGATAAGGAATCTCAGATGACTCATTGTCCCATGGTCCCCAGTGAAAAGTTCCACTTGGACCAAATAGAGCAAAAACAGGAATACCTAATGCTCCTGCTATGTGCATTGGTGCAGTGTCTATACCAAAAAAAAGGTCAGATATAGAAGAAACTGCAATAAGCTGTCTTAAGGTGAGTTTGCCTGCCAGATTAATTAACTGTTCTGAAGGTTTTAAAAAAGACATTATTGAATCAATTTTTTTCATTTCCTTTTCAGTAGGAGCTGAAGTAAGTACCACTACAAATCCTTTTTCTATGAACCATTTAATGACTTCTGCCATGTATTCGTCTTTCCAGCATTTAAAAAGCCATCGGGAAGTAGGGTGAATGTGAACAATTTGTTTATGAGGAATTAATTTTTTTGCCCAATCTTTTTCTTCTTCTGAAACATTAAGCAAAACCTTTTTGCTTTTAACCTTAATTCCTGATTTTTGCAGGACTTCAAGATTTTGTAAAACCGTATGTTTTCTCCCATCTATTTCAAATAAATGGGTGTAGAAATATTTTTTACCAGCAAAACCCTTTGATTTTATACCAATTCTTAATTTTGCTCCTGAAATAAGTGAGATTACTGCTGCCCTGTCTCCTCCTGTAAGGTCAATAGTTGTGTCAAATCCCTTTTTTCTTATTTTTCTTAAAAAGCTTAATTCTTGAGAGAATCTTTTTAATGCTCCATAGCTTTTCATGCTTCTGTCAAATGTTATAATTTCATCAATAAAGGGATTTTTTTCAACAACAGCCTCTGTCCCTTTATTAACAAGAATAGCCACAAAGCTTTCCTTGAAATTCTCCTTTAAGGCAGTAAAAATCGGTGTTGTTAAAAGAACATCTCCAATATGACGAAGTTTTATTACAAGGATTTTTTTAAACATTTTATAACCTCAATAATCTTCTTTGCCTGTTCTTCAATTGAAAATTGCTCTACCTTTTTTCTTGCAAAAAATCCCATAATTGAAAGGTTTTTTAATGCAATGTTTATTTTATCAGCAAGTTCCTGAGCATTTAATAAATCCTTTAAAACATATCCTTCAGAACCATCTTTTATTAATTCTGCTACACCGTTGTTTTTCGTTGTAATTACAGGAATACCTGATGCCATTGCTTCTAAGGTGGCATTACTGAAAGGGTCATAAAGTGTTGGAAGAACAAATAAATCAGAAATTGCATAAAATTTTTCAATTTCCCTCTGAGTCCCCAAAAACAAAATCCTCCTGTAAATTCCTGATTTTTTTGCTATTTTGATATATTTTTCAGGATTTCCTTTGCCTATAACAAGAAGTTTCACATTTTCATTTACAAAGGGTAGGGCTTTGATTAAGGTTTCAAGCCCTTTTCTTTTAAATCCAGAGCCTAAGAAAAGCAAAATTTTTTCATCTTCTGAAATTTCAATTTCTTTTTTGAATTGGGCAAATTTTCTTCTATTTTCTGGAGAAAATCTGTTAAGGTCAACTCCATTGTAAACTACAATTATTTTTTCTGAAGAGATTTTGTAACTGTCAATTATTTCGTTTTTAACCATCTCTGAATTTGCGATTATTAAGGGAGTTTTCTCAAAAATCTCCTTTTCAAGCCTTAGATAATACCTATGAAGAGGATTTATTTTAAAGGAGATTTTTTTGTAAAATGGCTCTATCTGTTTTCTTAGTTCAAGCCATTTTCTATGACAACCTTCTCCTGCTCTGTAAATGTGCTGGGAGGTTGTCCTTTCAAAGCTTAATACGCAGTCATATTCATTAAGATTTATTTTTAAATTACGGTTAAAGCTCCAGGCTTTAAGGAAGGAACTAAAAGGAAGAATTCTTACTCTGTGAAAATTTATTTTAGCATCATTAAGCCATTTGTTTGAGAAAATATGGATTTCATGATTTTCCTGTTTTAAAAAATCAATAAGACTGGCAAGATACTTCTCAGCACCGCCGTGATAGGAAAAATTTCTCTTTATGAATGCAATTTTCATCAAAGCCTTATTTTTGAATATATTTTGCTAAGAAGTGAAGAGCTATATATAATCAATTTCTTTTTTAACCATCCTGAGCCTTTGCCTTTTACTGCTATCCTTTTAATTCTTAAAGGATCATTTATATTAGCTCCTCTCTGAGTTGTATATAAAGCCTTAAAACCAATTTTTTTAGCTATTTCAATTGTTTCTTCTGTATAAACACCCTTTGGCCAGGAAAAATGTAGAGGCTCTTTATGAAGATGTTTTTTTATTAATTCTTTACAAGTTCTCAGGTCTTCTTCTATTAAATGGTGCTGATTTATGAAATCAGGGATTTTGTGGCTATGTCCATGACTTTGTATATCAAAAACACCTTCCTGCTCCATTTCTCTTAGTTCATTCCATGTGCACATTACTTCATGTTTTTTCTCTGAAAAAGCAGTTCTCCAGATTTCTTTATGAGGAACTGGCTTGAAAGTATCCCTTTTTACTTCAAAATCTGCTATAAAATCTGTTGCCAAGAAAAGCACTGCTTTCATTTTATATTTCCTTAAAATTGGATAGGCATAAAGAAAATTATCAAAAAAGCCATCATCAAAGGTAAGGAGAACACATTTTTTTCTGTTTTCTTTAGAATTTGTTATAAGATATAAAAACTCATCTGCGGTAAGAGTTTTCCAGCCCTTTGTTTTTAGCCCTATTAGTTGTTCCTCAAATACTTTTGGTGTAACATTTAAATCACTTTCACATGGCATTACATGATGATACATTAAAACAGGAATACTGTTGAAAATCAATTTAACCTGATATTTCTTCGATATTTTTTTCTTCTTTTTCTATGAATTCATCTGAATGAGTATAAATCTCTATACCAAGTTTTTCTGCTACAGGTTTGGCACGAGGGTCAACCATTGGAGATATTACCATTTTGTCAAGCCTTTTAAGGATTTCATTAATTATTTTTTGATTTTCTTTCCATCTTCTTTGATTCTCCTCCCATTTTTTATTCCATTCCTGCCACCTTATTTCAGATTGTTCCTGAATTTGCAAAAGCTGTTGATATAGCTTTTCAATTCTGTCTTCTGTTGTCTTCTTCGGAGGACAATAAAGCTTTGTTATCTGAAGGACATATTTACGAAAAGAAGGACCAGTTCTTGAAGTAGTGGTCAATTCAGTTTTGATTATTTTTTTTATTTCTTCAATGTTCATTTCACTCATAATTTATATTATCATACACTCCTTTAAATTTTTCTACAAACTTTATCTCATCATCTTTTGATAATAATCTTTCCTCGAGTTTCTCTTTTAATATGGCTTTTAAAATTTCTCTATAAAACGGACCTGGCTTAATTCCAAGTTTTTTTAAATCTTCTCCTGTAATTAGTGGAATATAAAGCAAGAATTTTTCAAGTTAGTTCAACTTTGCATCTGAAATTTATAGGATATAAATTAGGCTGAGAGATTAAATAATTAAGACTACAGAAATTTAATTGAATATAAGTCTAAAACCTTACAAATAACTGAAAAAAACTTTATAAAAATTTTTTGCTCTTGCTGAGTATTCAGGATAAATTCTTTGAGCTTCATTAAGAATTTGCTCTCTCAAAGGATGCCCTTCAAACCATTGGCTGAGTAATTCTTTAGTTACCTCAATATGAAACTGCAAAGCATAGACCTTTTGTCCAAATTTAAAAGCCTGAGCTTCATAAAGAGCAGATTTTGCAAGATGGGTTGCACCAAAGGGTAAATCAAAGGTGTCGCCATGCCATTGAATAACTTTAAATTTTCTCCATACGTCTCCGACAGAGGGATGTTTTGCAAGCGAAATCATAAGGGAGTCTCTTAAACCTTCAGAGGTTAATTCAATATCATGCCAGCCAATCTCTTCACCATGTCCTTTATAAACTCTTGCACCAAGTGTATGGGCAATCAATTGGGCACCAAGACATATGCCGAGCACCTTTAAATTCCTGTTTATTGCCTCTCTTATAAGCCTTGAGACCACTTTCAGATGAGGATATATATCCATTTCATAAACCCCCATAGGTCCGCCCATTACTATTAAACCTGTGTATCCATCAAGTATTGAAGGCAGTTCCCCATCCTGTGCTTCAAAAATTTTGTAGGAGATGGAATTTTCCCTAAGATAGTCTTCTATGCTTCCGGGACCTTCTTCTTTAACATTTTTTATTATTGCTATCATTTTAAACTCCTGCTAAATGCCTTTTTTAATTGAGATTCCGTATTTTTTTATTCTGTAGTTGAGCTGTCGTTCAGTTAAACCGAGTGCCTGTGCTGTTTTTCTTATATTAAAGTTAAACTTTGGAAGAGTATCTACAATTCTTATTCTTTCAAGTTCTGAAACCTCTGTCGGAAGCTTTAATTCACCAGATAAACTTTTGTTTATTTTTATAACTCCTCTAACAGTGTCTGGAAGGTCATAGGGTTTGATAACTCTACCTTCTGACATAACAACAAGCCTTTCAATGGTATTTGAAAGTTCCCTAACATTTCCAGGCCATTCATAGGAAATTAGTAATTTTAATGCATCTTCATCAATTGATACATTTTTTTTGTAAATACCGCAGAAGCTTTTTAAATAATAATCTATCAGCAAAGGTATATCTTCCTTCCTTTCCCTTAATGGTGGAATGTATATTGGAATTACATTCAGTCTCCAGAAAAGGTCTTCTCTGAAATTGCCCTTTTTTATTTCCTCTGAAAGGTCTTTGTTTGTTGCTGATATTATTCTCACATCTACTTTTACTGTTTTAGATGAACCAAGTGGTTCCACTGTTCTTTCCTGCAGGACCCTTAAAAGTTTTGGCTGAAGTGAAATTGGCATTTCACCTACTTCATCAAGAAATATTGTTCCTTTATTTGCCTGCTCAAATTTTCCAATCCTTTTTACTGCACCTGTAAATGCTCCTTTTTCTGAACCAAAAAGCTCTGCTTCAAGAAGATTCTCAGGAATTGCAGCGCAGTTTATTGCCACAAAAGGACCCTTTGCCCTTTTACTCTGAAAATGTATTGTTTTAGCAATCAGTTCCTTACCTGTTCCTGATTCTCCAAAAAGCAATACAGTGGCATCTGTTCCTGCAACCTTCATAACAGTTTTAAGCACTGGCTGAAAGGAAGGAGACTGTCCAATAAGATTTGGGAAATTATATTTTTCTTTTAGCTGAATCCTTAAAAGAAGGTTTTCATCTTCCATTACCTTATAGCTTTCCCATAATTTTAAAAACTGGGCAATCAAAGAGGCAACAATTGAAAGAACTCTTAGGTCATCATCAACATCTCCCTGACTTACTGTGTAGATTCTGTCAGCTGAGATAACTCCAAGCATTTCTTCTTCAATCTTAATTGGAACGCAAAGAAAGGAAATACCCTTTTTATCTGGCCTGCTTCCCGTTTTATTCAGAAACTGAGGCTCTTTTTCTATGTCGGGAATAAACATAGGTAATCCTGTTTCAATAACTCTGCCAACAATGCCTTCTCCGATTTTGTATTTACCTCTTTGAATTTCTTCTTCAGTAAGCCCATAGGCTGTTACGATTTTTATTTCATTAGTTTTTCGGTCAAGGAGAAAAACACAACCTCTTGTCATATCAAGCTTTTTTGAGAGAATTTCCATGACAGAATAAAGATTTTTCTCAAGGTCAAAGGAAGAGGTTAAAACCTTGCTTACCTCAAAAAGAGCAGTTAATTCTCTGTTATCTCTTTTATTCATAGTTTTTATACGGCAAATAATTGCCGATTTTTAATTATACCATATTATATTGTTAAACATAAAAGAAGTGCTTGAAACTGCCAATAAAAGATTATGTTTTGGATTATTTTGTCATCCCTTCGCTTTGCTCAGGACATCGTCTGCCCCTTAATTTGTCATTCTGAGGGAGCGTAAGCGACTCAGGACAACGCTTCGGGGTGTTTAGCCCCTGAGAATGACAGGATGAGAGCAAACCTCATTTTTCTAATGAAAATTTCAGGTAATTTTAGGAATCTATTGCATTCTTTGTTTTCGTTAATTATAATGAAAATATGCAAAAAACTTTAAATATAAATTTATGGACAAGGTTATTGAAAGAAAAAGAACTAATCAAAGAAAAGGAGCGAGAAAAAATTCTTAAAAAAACTATTGAAATTCTCAAGTCATACTTTTCAAATAAGCAAGTTAAAGCCGTATATCTGATAGGGTCTTTAATCAATAAAGGAGATTTTTACGATTTTTCAGATATAGATATCGCGGTTGAGGATTTAAGGGAGGATTATTTTAAAACTCTTTGCGAACTAGAGGAACTTTTACCTCGTAGAGTTGATATTATAGAACTTGAGAATTGTTCTTTTAAAAGATTGTTTCTTCAGAAAGGTTTAAAAATTTTATGAAAAAAGAAAAGATAGCTTTACTCTTAGCATATTTTGAAGAACAAAACAAAATATTAAAAGAACTTTTTAATGAAATAAAATCCCTCAAAATCTCTGACAAGAAAGACACTGTATACATAGGTTTTTTATTACATAACCTATACTGCGCATTAGAAGACTTAATGGAGGAGACGGCAAAAACTTTTGAAAATACCCTTGATGACACTTCAAAATATCACAGGGAGCTTCTTAAAAAAATGATACTTAATGTTAAAGGCATAAGACCTCAACTATGGTCTAATGATTCTTTTAGATTACTTGATGAATTAAGAGGTTTTAGACATGTATTCAGGCATGCCTATGGATATGAACTCGATTCAAAGAGAGTTTTTGAAATTCAGGATAAAGTGATAAAAAATTGGCAAAAGGTAAAAAAAGACATAGAAAAATTTCAGAAATTCTTAGAAAAAAATCTTGAAGAATAAATGAAAAAATGGAAAGGCAGATAAATTCTGCCCCTCCCTCTCAATCTTACTTTCTAAATAGCCTGTTCGCCTTTTTCTTTTGTTCTGATTCTTAATGCATCTTCAACAGGAAGAATAAATATCTTGCCATCACCTACATTCCCTGTGTAAGCCTTTTCCTGTATTACTTTTACAACTTTTTCAACAAGGCTATCTGGAACAACGACCTCAATTTTTATTTTTGGAATAAAAAGGACTTCAAGTTCAGAGCCTCTGTATATTTCAACATGTCCTTTCTGCCTTCCAAAACCCTTTACATCTGTGATAGTCATTCCTTGAATGCCTGCTAAAACAAGGGCTTCCTTTACTTCTTCAAATTTAAAGGGCTTAATTATTGCCTCAATCTTTTTCATTTCTTCCTCCTTTTTATACTTTTATTACATGACACAAAGTGCTAGGGAATCTTAATTAAAGATTATATGCTCTTTCACTGTGCTGTGATGAATCAAGTCCTGTAATTTCCTCTTCCTCTGAAACTCTCATTTTCATAAATATCCTTATAATTAAGAATATTACAGCAGTCATTATGGCTGTGTAAACTATTGTTACAAGCACTGCAACTATCTGAGTCCATAACTGTTCAGGATTTCCATAAAGAAGTCCTTTACCAGCTTCATTAATTGAAGGGTCAGCAAAAACTCCTGTAAGAATAGCACCAATTATTCCTGCTGAACCATGAATTCCAAATACATCAAGGGCATCATCGTAACCAAGCTTTGGCTTCATTGCTGTTACACTGAAATAGCATATAAAGCCTGCAATTGCACCAATTATAACAGAACCCACAATGTTTACAAAACCAGCAGCTGGAGTAATGGCGACAAGTCCTGCAATCATTCCAGATGCTATGCCAAGCACTGTAGGTTTCTTTGTGACTGCCCACTCTGTAAACATCCATGCAAGAGCTGCTACTGCTGTAGCAGTATTAGTGTTGATAAATGCCTGTGCTGCAAGTCCATTTGATGCGGCAGCACTTCCTGCATTAAATCCAAACCATCCAAACCACAAAAGTGCAGCACCTATTGCAACCAATGTTAAGTTATTTGGTACAAGCAAAGTATTTTTCCTTTTTCCAAGTATTAATACTCCAACCAGTGCAGCTATACCTGCGTTAATATGGACAACTGTTCCACCTGCAAAATCAAGAGCTCCCATCTTTGCAAGAAATCCTCCACCCCATACCCAGTGAGCAACAGGAACATAAACAAGGCTCATCCATAATATTGAAAAAAGCACCCATGCTGAAAACTTCATTCTCTCAATGTATGCACCGCTTATTAATGCCACTGTGATTGCAGCAAAGGTAAGCTGGAATATGGAAAAAAGAACTTCAGGTATTGTTCCCTGAAGAGAGTCTACTTTAACTCCTGCTAAGAATACTTTATCAAGATGTCCAATTATTCCTGCAATATCTCCTGAAAAAGTGAGACTATATCCATAAAACACCCATAAAAAGCTTACAATGCAGTAGGTAACAAAACTCATTGCAATTGTATTGAGAATATCTTTTTTCTTTGCCAAGCCACCATAAAATAATGCAAGTCCCGGTACTGTCATAAGCATAACCAAAGCTGTTGCTACAATCATCCATGCAGTATCACCTGTGTCAAGCTTTGGCTGAGGTTGAACCTGTCCAGCTTCGGGCTGAGCAGGTTCTTCAGCAAATATTAAATTTGATGAAATTGCCAAAATCATCATTATTAGCACAAATACACTTAATAACTTTTTCATCTTACCCTCCTCCTTTAAAAGCTAAATGTTATGTTTATTCCTGTTACCCATGTATCATCAAGATGTCCATTGGGATTGTAAGAGCTTCCATCAACAATTCTTTTTGCCTTATTGGAAAGTGGAAACCAATACTGAACAATAGGTTGAACTGTTAAATTTTTTACAATAGGTATTGTAAATCCAGCCTGAAGCTTACCGTCATGAAATCCGCTGTATTTTTTCCTGTGTAATCACCTGTGCTACTTTCGTAAGTTTTCCAGTATGAGTCATCTCCCTTAAAATAACCAAAGGATGCTGCAAGGTCAAGGGTTATTTCTTTGTAAACAGGCAAAGAATGGGAAAAACTAAGATTAATGTAAGTTCCTGGATATGTGGAAATATCTCTGTAAATCGTTAATGTAGGCTTAGTAATTACATCATAGCTTGCACTAAGGAATATCTCCTCTGTTTCATCAGCATACTTTGTTCCGTAGTAAATGTAACCACCTGTGAGAGAGAGTTTGTCAATTATGTAAGTGTAACTGAGTGTAAGGTCAGATTCATTAAAGCTTTTTCTACCAGGTCTGTCTGGAACAAAACTTTGAGTCGCCTTTTCATTTGTGTCAATGTTTCCCCAGTAGTTAACTGAAAAGCCTTTGTAAGAAAGTGTTACAGATGGCTGAACAACAACACTACCAGAGCTTAACTCGTAGCCTCTAAAGATATACCTGTTGTAGACTCCTGCAGAAACACTGCCAGTAACTTTTTCCTCCTGCTTCGCCTCTTCTGCCATAGTAACAGAAAAGGTAAGAAGCAGAAACACTACTACTATTAAAGACTTCAAACTTCTCATAACAGCACCTCCATTTTTTTATTTACTTATGAATAAAGCCAAAAATATGCCAAAATGAAACTGCATGATATTTGTAGACTTTTTGAACTTAGGAGCTTACAATTTTGTAGTTTTTTACAAAATTGTAGAGACTACAAACTTGAAATTGCCGATTAGAAAAAGGAGATTTTTCTCTCATCCTGTAATTCTGAGGGGCTTAATGCGGGGTACCAAAAAAGTCAATGACTTTTTGGGGTGCCCTGCGCCGAAGCACTGTCCTGAGCAAAGCGAAGGGGAAAAATCTACTCCTTTTATTCACCTCAGAGGTTCTTTAATTAGAGATTCCTTGGGATTCAATGAAATTAGAAGCAGTCCTGAAGCTTTAAGCTTTGCTAAGAGCCTGCCCTAAATTGGAATTGAGCTCCCAAAATGTTGAAGACTTTTTGGGGGTAACATTATTAAAGAGAATTTTAAAGGATTTAGGAGAAGAAGACTGGGTGGCTATATATAACCACCCAGTCTTCTTATTCAGACAAATATTTTGTTGGGATTGATTCAATAGGAGATTTAATAAATGTTTCTTCTGTGTCTTTAATAAGCGGAGTCCTGCCTCTTAATATACTTATCCATACTCTTACAGAATCTGCAACAATTAGAACAACCATTACAATCATGACTGCAGAAAGTACAGCAAGCAGATAATTATGTTTAGGGAGATAATTATTTACAATATTTTGATAACCAGCAACAATGGTTGTAAAAAGCAAAAATGCCATTGGAACCATGGTCACCCAGATATATTTTGCTTTTCCCATTCTCAAAAGATATGTCGTTGCAATTGCCAATGCCATTCCAGCAAGAAGCTGGTTATTAACTCCAAAAAGAGGCCATATTGTTGATATTGTTCCAGTATAAAGGAGGTATCCCCAGCAGAATGTAAATATTCCGCTTGTAATAATTACTCCGGGCCACCATTTATAATCTCTTAGTTTAGGATAAACAACTCCCCCAATTTCCTGCATAAGATATCTTCCAACTCTTGTGCCGGCATCAATAAGAGTAAGAATAAATAGAGCTTCAAACATAATTGCAAAATGATACCAGTAACTCATTAAATGCCTTAATCCACCAATTCTTGAGAAAATATCTGCCATACCAACTGCCAAAGAAACTGCTCCTCCCGGACGACCTGCAAGCTCTTCACCTACAAGGGCTGATAAATAAGGGAGGTCCTGAACCTGCATACCAAGTTTTTGAAATGCGGAAGCCGGGCTATTAATTGCAAAATAATCAGCAGTAGGAAGTACAGTTGCTGCTATCAATGCCATTAATGCAACAAATGATTCTGTAAGCATTGCTCCATAACCAATAACTCTTATATCCTTTTCATTAGATACCATTTTTGGAGTTGTTCCAGATGATACGAGAGAGTGAAATCCTGAAATAGCACCACAAGCAATTGTGATAAACATAAAGGGCCATACTTTACCGGGTATTACAGGCCCACCACCAGATATAAACTGTGTTGTAGCAGGCATCTGAATTAATGGATTAACAAGTATTACGCCGATGGCAAGCAAAAACATTGTTCCAAATTTCATGTAAGAACTTAGATAATCTCTTGGAACAAGTAGTAACCATACAGGTAAAACAGCAGCGAAAAATCCATAAATTGGGATTAAAACTGAAAGCTCCTTTTTATTTAAGGTAAAATAAGGCGCTAAAGCAGACTCTTTAATTACAGGACCCAAAACAACAGCAAGAATAATAAGTACTACACCTATAATACTTCCTTCAATAATTTTTCCAGGTCTTAGCCATTTAAGATATGCTCCTATAAAAAGGGCTATGGGAATTGTAACTCCAACTGTGAAAGCGCCCCAGGGACTGTTAAAAAGTGCATTTACAACTGCAATAGAAGCACCGGCAAGTACAATAATTAAAAGAAACAGAGTTGCTACAAGGACAAGCCAGTAAGAAACAGGTCCAACTTGTGCTTTAGCAACTCCTGCAAGAGATTTTCCATTATGTCTTACAGAAGCAAACAGAACAACCATATCATGAACAGCGCCCGCGAGGACTCCTCCAATTAAAATCCATAAAAATCCTGGAAGATAACCAAACTGTGCTGCCAGAACAGGACCGATTAAGGGTCCGGCACCGGCAATCGCTGCAAAATGATGTCCGAAAATAATCCACTTATTAGTTGGAACATAATCTCTTCCATCATTAATTGTTACCGCCGGGGTCTGACGATTTGGATTAAGAGCTAAAACCTTTGCAGCAATAAAAGCACTGTAGAACCTGTAGGCTAAAACAAAAACACATGCTGCGATTATTACCAGCACCAGTGCATGCATAAAAACACCTCCTTTTTAAATTTTAAGATAATTTTATTTTATAAGGAGATGAAAGTCTAAACAATAAAAAATTTCTGAATTATAAAAATATTAATATGAATGGAAATTATCAAGGATGAATAGAAATTAATTGCTACACTTTATGCCCAATATTTCTTTGAGGTTTTTAATGATTGATTTGCTAACAGGTATTTGAGTTTTATTGCCTTCAATAATAATCCAGTATGTTCCTTTAAACCACGGCAGCACTGCAGATATTTTTTTTAAATTGACAATATAACTTTTATGAACCCTCATAAAACCTTCGTTCTTAAGTCTCATTTCGAGGTCTGAAAGAGTTCCGTCAAAATAGTATTCATCTTTCAATGTAAAAATTTTCACTCCTCCTTCACTTGCCTCACAATATAAAATATCTACATAGGGAACAAAATTAATAATACCTGTTTTTTGTTGAACAGGAATCTTTTTAAAAATTTTTCTGCTTTCAAGAAAATTTGAAAGTTTATTAAGATTTTGATTCCATTCATCCTGATTTTTTTTAAGATTTTCTATTCTAATAATTGTTTTAGCTATTCTTTTTTCCTCAAAGGGTTTAAGAATGTAATCAACTGCACCGAGTTCAAATGCTTCAATCGCATAATCATCATATGCTGTTGCAAATACAATTAGGGATTTATTATTATATCTGAAAAATTCTCTTGCTAATTCAATACCAGATATATCTGGCATTTCTATGTCGAGAAAAACTACATCTGGTTTAAATTTTAAATAAAGAGAAATGCAATCTCTGGCATTACCAGCCTGCCCTATTATATTACAGGATTCAAACTGGGAGAGAATATAAATCAATTCTTCCCTAGCATAAGGCTCATCATCAACTATTATAGCTGAAAATAACATCTTTCAAAATATTTTTTTGGGGAATTTTAAATGTAACCTCTGTACCAATATTGGGGAAACTTCGTATATTAAGAATGCTTTCTTCTCCATAAAATCTTTTAAGTCTCTCATTTACAAGATATAAGCCCAATCCAGAACCTCTTTCTGATAAATTGTTTAAAAAATTATTTGTTCCCACGCCATTGTCTTCAACTGAAATTACAATGCTGTCATTATTATCAAGAATTTTAATGAAAATCTCTCCACCTTCAAGTTTAGGTTTTAATCCATGCTTTATAGCATTCTCAACAAGTGGTTGAATTGTAAAAGGAGGAATTAAAATATCAAGATTTACTGTTGGTTGTATATGGTAATTAACCCTGAATTTATCTCCGTAACGAGCCTGTTCTATTGAAAGATAAGCTTCTACATATGAAAGTTCTTCTCTGAGTGTAATCTCTCTTTCCTTCTTCAAACTATATCTTAAAAAAGTTGCAAGACTAAGAAGTAAATCCTTTGCTTTAAAAGGTTCAATTCTTATAAGTGATATAATTGTATTCAAAGCATTAAATATAAAATGGGGATGAATCTGTGCCTGAAGGGATTTTAATTCTGCCTCGGTTTTAAGCCTTGAAAGCGTTTCAAGTTCAACTATCTCAAGCTGGGTTGAAAATATATGGGCTAATCCTCTTGCTACTTCAAGATTAACAGAAGTAATGCTATTTTCCCTGTCATGATAAAGTTTCAATGTGCCTATAATCTCATTCCTCTTTTTTAAAGGGACAATTACTGCAGAACTTAATTTACATTTAGAATTACTGCAACCAATTTCTTCTTTTTTATTCGCTATCTGGATTTCACCTGTTTTAATTGCATTAAGCGTTGCTTTTGTGAGCAAAGGATGCCCGGGGAGATGGTGATCTGTGCCTATTCCAGCATGAGCAAGAATTTTTCTCTTATCTGTAATTGCCACAGCTGCAACTCCGAGAGTATCAAGTATAATCTTGGCTATTTTATCTGCTGAATTTTCATTTAACCCCTGCCTTAAATGAGGAAGTATAAGATTTGTAATATTTAATGTAGCTTTTGCCTGCATCGCTGCAATTCTTTCCTGATGCTCCACTGCGGATTTTATTATAAGCATAAATATCGCAACGCCGATTGAGTTAACAGTAATCATAGGAATAGCAATAATTTTTACGAGCTCCACTGCTTCTGAAAAAGGCTTTGCAAAAGTGAGGATAATAATCATCTGAACAATCTCTCCAGTAAATCCTGCTAACAATGCAAGATGCCATGGAATTAATCCCTTTTTCCAGTATCTGTAAACAAGCCCGCCGAAAAAGCCCTCAACAACTGCTGATAGTCCACATGAAAAAGCCGTAAACCCAACGATAAAATATCTATGAATACCTGCAATAAGTCCTGCACCTGCTCCAACAAGAGGACCACCAAGAAGTCCTCCTACCATAACACCGACAACTCTTGAATTAGCTAATGCTCCATGAATCTCCACTGCTCCGAAAGTGCCAAGTATTCCAAGTCCGCCACAGACAATTGCAAGAATTAATTTGTCTTTTGTTGAAGGTTTTCTGGAAAGAACCCTTCCAAAAGCAGGCATTCTTGAAATAATAAAAGCTACCGTAGATATAATACTAAGCCTTTGAGAAAGTATCAGAGTTAATTCAAGGATATCCATTTTTTTAAATTATAAAATAAAATTAAAAGTTTATACTACTGCCTAAAATTGCTGATAGAAATCTCTTTTCGGGTGATTTATCATTCCTTCGTTACGCTCAGGACAGCGCTTCGGGGCAGGGCACCCCAAAAAGTCATTGACTTTTTGGGAACCCCGCATTAAGCCCCTCAGAATGACGGGATAAGAGAAAATCAGCGGGTTGCAGGTTCGAATACTGCACGGCTCATGGATTTTCGAGGGATTGTCAAGTTTAGTGACTATATCATTGACTACATGTTGACTACCTGCTAAAGACTGTATAGCGTTCTTTAGCAGTAGTAAAGCAAATTTGGTATAAATCTGCGTTGTTGTAATTTGTTCATGCCCTAATAGTGCCTAAATTGCTCTTATATCAATTCCCTGTTCCAATAAATGGGTTGCAAAAGTATGTCTAAGTTGGTTGGGTGAAATTTTTCTTTCAATGCCTGCTTTTTTAGCAATTCTTATTATACTCCCATAGTAATATTTTTATGAGTATTTCTTCTTATGTATGCAGACTGATAGCATCTGTAAAGCTTAAAAGAGAGCTTTTGCCTGTATAGAGAATGAAAAAGTATTTTATAGAGATTTAAAAGAAGGGATTTTATTGAGCTTATGTGGATAATAAATTGATTTTTTATTAAAATAAAGACAAAAAAAGGGTGAAATGGAACATTATGAACTGATAAGTTTTTACTTAAGCCTTTTAAAATTTTCTCAACCCTGCTTGTATACATAAATTTTTCCTGTTATTGAACAGCCTCTAGTTTTTCTATCCTGAACTTCTTTTTTCTTTACTCTGAGCGATAGCGAAGAATCTCACTCCACTTCTTCGTCATTCTGAGCAAAGCGAAGAATTCCCTCTTTTTTGTCATCCTGCGTCCTTCTTTTGTCATCTTGATCCCCCTTTTCTGTCATTCAAAGGATCATAGGTGACTGAAGAATCTCCTCCTTATCTCTTTCTTTCATCAATTCATAGACAAGCATGTCAAGACTACAAGAACGAGACTGTCTTGAAGAAAGATTTGCATTATAAAGAATGGAATAAATTTTTTCATTAGATTCGGCTTTATTTGAATAATACCAGTTTAAAGCACCGAGAATTATATCTGGTTCCATATTTTTCAGTTTATCAAGTATCCTGAATGCTTTTTCCTTATTTTTTCTTTTTATTGCCTCAATTAAATCAAAGGCATTAAATTCACCAAGCTCAGTAAGAATATCCTTAATTTCAAATAAATCAATAGAAGATTTTTCTGTCAAAAGAGCAATCTTTTCTATTTCTGATGAAATCAAACCAGGTTGTCCACCGGTTATATCAATTAAATAAAAAACAGCATTAGGTTTTAAGTTTATCCCCTGCTCTGATGCTTTATATTTTATCCATTCTGGGAGGTCTTTTTCAGGGATGTCAAAGTTAAAAATTGTGGAATTTTTGTCTTTTTTAAGATATGATATTTCCTCTGAAAGTTCCTTAAATGAAGCATTGCACATTATTATAATGCTGATTGTAGTATTTTGATTAATTACTCTTTTTAGCCAATCAATTCTTTTTTCTGTTTTTTTAATCTTTTCAAAATTATAAACAATAAGTATTCTTTTTTGAGTAAACAAGGAAGTAGAAACAATTGAGTTTTTGTCAATTTCATCGGGCGACTCATATATTTCTACTGATATTGGATCAAAATTCTTACGTATAAGCTTTATTCCCTCAAAGAGAAAAAAAGGTTCCTGCGAATAGCAGAAATAAAGAATTTTTGGAAGTCCTTTCTTCATCTCCTGTTCAAATTTCTGTATTTCAAGCATAACTGAAATTCTTTTGAGTTTTTATGTTCTTTCCTTTGTTTCAAAAATGAGCTTTCTTATCATGTCGTCGCATATATCACGAAGCAAAGATTCAATAGCAAGTTCTTTATTAGCAATTACACTCTGTAAATCCCTTGTAGTTCTGAAAAATGTTATAAAAGGCGAAGATGGTGAAAACTCTTTTATTTTCTGCTGTCCTTCGTAAAAGTTTACTCGGATATCTATTAAAATCTGGTATTCAACAGTATTAAGCCCAATCTCTGAAAGAGTAACCATACTATATTTCTTTATTTGAATATCAATCACTCTATTTGCAGAGGAAGTAAGCGTAAAGCCATTGTCAGCAAGTGTCTGGTAAGCAATCTTTCTCATTTTATCTTGAAGTCCCGGTTCAAGAGTAAGATTTTCAACATTTCTCAAATAAATCTCCTGAAAGGGCAAATCAGCCTTTTTATGAATACTATATCCACAACTTTGGGTAAAGATAGCAAAAAATATTAATGATAAAAATAATAAAAATAGTTTTTTCATCGTTATTTCTCCTTGATATAAGCATTTATAAATTTTCTTATTTGCCGTAAAAACTCTTCCTGAGATATGCCATGAAAAGTTCTCATTTCATTGAGGCATTCCTTTATAAAACCAATTAAATCAGTTATCCGATTTATATTCAAACTGGAAATAACCATTCTCTATTGTCTCTAAGATATCTTTTATGAATTCTTTCTGCTTAAAAGCTAAATCAGCAGCCTTTTTCATTATAAGCTCTTCATATTCATCAGCAAACTCTTCATTCTTTGCATATATTCGTATTCCCTTGATAATCTCATACTGAAAAAGTGAGTCCTGCTCGTGCATAAATACAAGGTCTATCTCAAAGGGCTCAAAGAGAATTGCAAAATCCCTGTAAAGCTATCCATAGGTCAAAATCGGAGCAGGAGGAATTTCTTCAAAATAAACTGCAATGTCAAGGTCTGAATAAGGCTCAACAGATACATCTTCTCCATCAATATAACTTTTGCCAGCCTCAGCCTGAGAACCAAAAAGATATATCATGGAAATTTTATATTTTTCAGCTATTTCACTAAGCGAAAGCATATAATTATGATACCATAAAGCTTATATTGTAATTTATGAAGCTTTTCCTATCCCTTAACCACTATATTTACAAGTTTGCCTTTGACGGGGATGACTTTGAGGATTTCTTTTCCATCTATCCACTGCTTTACCTTTTCGTCATCAAGAGCTATTTTCGTAACTTCTTCATCGCTTAATCCCTGAGGAATCATAATTTTTGAGCGGACTTTGCCGTTTATCTGCACAACAAGCTCGATCATCTGTTCAAGGGCAAGTTCCTCATCATACTCTGGCCATGGCTCATTGAGAATAAAGCCTTTTTCTCCAATTGCCTGCCATAGTTCCTCTGCAATATGAGGAGCAAAGGGACTTAAAAGTATAAGAAATTTTTTCAAAGCGAATTTAAAAACTTTGCGTTCTTCATCAGTTTTAGGCTCAAAGTGATAGAATTCATTGACAAATTCCATTAGCCTTGCAATGGCTGTGTTAAACTGGTATTCCTTTTCTATGTCAAGGGTTACCCTTTTTATTGTTCTGTGAATCAGACTAAGGATTGAAATTGAAGGAGATTCCTCGCCTTTCTTTAGTTCGGCTCGGAATGACAAAACAGAAGGCTCGATACTTTCTCCCTCGGTTTCTTTCAACCATTTATGGTGTTTATAGAACAATGAATACACTCTTTTTAAGAATCTGTGCGCACCTTCAACTCCCTGTGAAGACCATTCAAGGTCTTTTTCAGGTGGTGCTGCAAAAAGGGAAAAAACCCTCACTGTATCTGCTCCGTAAGTTTCTATCATTTCATCAGGGTCAACAATATTTTTCTTAGACTTTGACATCTTTTCAACTCTTCCAATCTGTACATCTCTTCCACAGTGAATACATTTACCATCCTTTACTTCCTTTGGAAAGAGCCAATCATGCTCAGGACAACGATAACTTTCCATGCAAACCATTCCCTGAGTAAGAAGTCTCTGAAAGGGTTCATCAAAGGGAACTATCCCTAAATCACGAAGCACCTTTGTAAAAAATCGTGCATAAAGAAGGTGTAACACTGCATGCTCAATTCCGCCAATGTACTGGTCAACAGGCATCCAGTATTTTATTTTCTCTTTATGAAAAGCCTCTTCATCTTGAAGAGAGCAGTATCTTATAAAATACCAAGAGGAGTCAACAAAGGTATCCATTGTATCTGTTTCTCTATGAGCATCACCTCCACATTTTGGACATTTTGTTTTGTAAAAATCATTAACATATTTAAGGGGAGACTCTCCCTTTCCTGTTAAGCTTACATTTTCAGGAAGTATTACTGGCAGGTCTTCCTCAGGCACTAAAACTATGCCACATTTGTCGCAATAAATTATTGGAATAGGAGTGCCCCAGTAACGCTGTCTTGAGATTCCCCAGTCTCTGAGCCTGTAATTGACAGTTTTTTTACCCAAACCTTTTTCTTCAATGTAATCAGCAACAGCTTTTTTGCCTTCTGCTGAAGAAAGCCCTGAAAAGGCTCCTGAATTGAACATTATCCCTTCATCTTCGTATGCCTCTTTAAGAGGCTCGGGGAGTTCTTTATTGTCAGGTTTTATAACAACTTTTATGGGTATACCGTATCTTACGGCAAATTCAAAATCTCTCTGGTCATGGGCTGGAACACTCATTATAGCACCTGTTCCGTATTCCATTAAAACAAAATTGGCAATCCATATTGGGACTCTCTCTCCATTAAGAGGATTTATTGCATATTTGCCTGTGAAGACTCCTTCTTTAATTTCTGGTTCACGCTGAAGTTGCCTTATTCTTTTGAGTGCAGATTTGTCATCACAGAGTTTCTCTGCAAAAGGATGTTCTGGTGAGATACACATGAAGGTTACACCAAAAATTGTATCAGGTCTTGTTGTAAAAATTTTTAAAGCTGAATCCATTCCTTCAATTGGAAAATCAACCTCAACTCCTTCACTTTTTCCAATCCAGTTACGCTGCATTGTAAGAACTTTCTCAGGCCAGCCAGTAAGTTTATCACAATCCTGCAGTAACTCCTCTGCATAGGCTGTTATTTTCAAAAACCATTGCTCAAGCTCCTTTTGTTCAACCTGACTTTCACATCTCCAGCAAGCACCATCAATTACCTGTTCATTGGCAAGCACTGTCCCGCAGGAAGGACACCAGTTAACAAAGGATGATTTTCTATAAGCAAGCCCATTTTCATAAATTTTTAAAAATATCCATTGATTCCATCTGTAGTATTCCGGAGCGCAGGTTGTAACCTCACGCCTCCAGTCATAACTTAAGCCAAGTCTTATTAGCTGTTTTTTCATGTAATCAATGTTTTCATAAGTCCATTTTGCAGGATGAACTCCGTGTTTTATAGCAGCATTTTCTGCAGGAAGTCCAAAGGCATCCCATCCCATTGGATGAAGCACGCTGAAGCCTCTCATTCTTTTATACCTTGCAATAACATCACCAATTGCATAGTTACGCACATGTCCCATGTGAATTCTTCCGCTTGGATAGGGAAACATCTCAAGGCAGTAAAATTTTGGTTTATAGATTTCCTCATTAACTTCAAAAATTTTTTGTTCAATCCATACCTTTTGCCACTTTTTTTCTATTTCGCTATAGTCATAATTAGATTTCATTTCTACTTCCTCCAGCCTCTTTTTTGCTTATTATATAGATAAAAACACCAAAAATTCAAATAAATTGAAGGATTTGAAATTGCCGATACAAAAAAGTTTTCTTTCGCTCATAAGAGATTTTTTGGCAGTTCTAAACTTGCTCAAGACAGCACCCCTGTAATGGCAATTTTGGGAGAGATTTGGAGATAATTTGCATATGAGAATTAGTAAAGCTTAAAATAAAATCATGGAGAATATATTGATTCGTGGAGTTAATTGGATTGGTGATGCTGTTATGAGTCTTCCCGCAGTAAGAGGTATAAGAAGGCTTCATCCTAACTCAAAAATATCTATTCTTGTAAAAGAAAAAGTAGCTGATATCTTCAGACTTGAAAAAACGATTGATGAAATAATTACTTATGGTAAAGGATTAAAGGGAAAAGTGGATACAATAAGGCAGTTAAGGGAAAGAAAATTTAAAAGAGTCTATCTGCTTCAGAATGCCTTTGATGCGGCATTAATAGCCAGTCTTGCAGGAATTCCAGAAAGAGTTGGTTGGAACAGGGACTGTAGAGGTTTTCTTCTGACCCATCCTGTTGCCTATCGAAAAGAGGATAGAAAAATTCATCACATAGAATATTTTTTTCAAATACCCAAGAGATTTAATCCTACCTTAACTCCTGATTATCCCTGGATAAACCCTAATATTGAATTAAGAATTTCTGCTCGAAGGGAACTTAGAGAACTTAAAAGGCCAATCCTGGCAATTGCACCAGGAGCAAAATATGGAGCTACTAAAAGGTGGGAATCTTGGAAGTTTATTGAAATAATTAAAAGATTTACAGATCAGTTCGGTTCAGTAGTAATTTTTGGAGATAAGGATGAGGATTTAAAAATCGAAAAAATAAGGGAATTAAAAGATAAAGTATATGATTTTACAGGTAAAACAACTCTTTTAGAACTAATATGCCTTCTTTCAGAATGTGATCTTTTACTTTGTAATGACTCAGGAATTATGCATCTTGGCTATGCCACAGGAATTCCTCTTGTAGCAATTTTTGGTTCCACATCCCCTGAGCTTACAGGACCACCAAAATTTGCAGGTAAAGTAGTAAAAGCTAATATAGATTGCAGTCCCTGTTTTAAGAGTAAATGCGAGCATATAAAATGTATGAAATCCATAGAGGTTGAAGATGTCTGGAATGCTTTGTCAGAACTTATCCCTTCTAAAAGAGCTGTTTTTTTCGATAGAGATGGAACTCTCTGCAAAGATGCAAACTATTTATCAAGATGGGAGGATTTTGAGGTATATCCTGATATTGATGCATTAAAGGAATTGAAGAATTTAGGTTTCCTTCTTATTGGAGTAAGTAACCAATCAGGAATAGCAAGGGGTATTGTAAAAGAGGATTTTGTTCAGGAGGTCAATAAATTTTTTATTGATAAATATGGATTTGATGACTTTTTTTACTGCTCCCATCATCCCGATGATGGATGTTTTTGTCGAAAACCAAATCCTGCAATGGCTATAATATCCCGCTACAAATACAATATTGACTTTAAAAAATCCTATGTAGTAGGCGACAAACCAACAGATATGCAACTTGCTCAAATGATAGGCGCAAAGGGAATTTTAATTGAAAAAGATGTTAAGAATTTAAAAGAATTGGTTGATATTATAAAAAGAGATTTAGATGCTTATAGGAAATGAAAAAATTCTTATAATTAAACCAAGCTCTCTTGGAGATATTGTCCATTCTTTGCCTTTCTTAAATACTCTTAAAGAAAATTTTCCCTTCACTAAAATTCACTGGATTGTTGCAAAAGGTTTTGAGGAACTTCTTACTGAACATCCTTTAGTTGAAAAACTCTTAGTCATAAATAAAGATAAATGGAAGTCAATAAAAAATATTACCAGTACAATTAGTGAAGTTTTTAATTTAAGGGAAGAACTAAAAAAAGAACAATATGATATTGCCGTAGACCTTCAAGGACTTTTAAGAAGCGGAATTATTACAATGTTAAGCAAAGCTCCAATTAGAATTGGTTTTAAAGAAGCAAGAGAATTTAGCACAATTTTTTACAATAAAAAAATTTCTTCACCTATCGAAAAACATGCAGTTTTTAGATATAATGAAGTTGCCCAAGAACTCGGATGTATAATAAATGAAATAAAATTTTACCTTCCAAAACCCAAAGAACCAGAATGGCTTAGAGAATTAAAGGATTTTGTTGTAATAATTCCATCTGCAAGATGGCAATCTAAAAACTGGCCTCTTCCCTATTTTGTTGAACTTGTTAAAATGTTACCATACTCTTTTCTTATTGTCGGCTCAAAATCCGATGTTCCTGAAGCATTAAAAATTGAAGAATACACAGAGGGTAAAGCAATATCTGTGGCTGGAAAGACTACACTTAAAGAATTAATTGCTTTATTTAATAAGTCTTTGTTTGTAATAACACCTGATACAGGAACAATGCATCTTGCTTCTGCCTGTGGCATAAAAGTTGTAGCTTTATTCGGACCTACATCGCCTAAAAGAACAGCTCCTTTTGGAGAAAATCATCTTATAATTAGATCAGAGCTATCTTGCAGTCCCTGTTTTAGGAAGAAATGCGAAGACCAAAAATGTATGAGAGAAATAACACCTCAAAGTGTATACAATAGGATAGTTGAATGGAGGAGTTTATGAAATATCAAAAAGGTAGTGCGGGAAGAGTTTTTATAGCAAAGTTTGAAGATGGTGAAAATCCCTTAAATGAATTGACCAAATTTGCCAAAAAAGAGAAACTACATTGTGCCATATTTTGGTTAATTGGTGGGTTAAAAGGTGGCAGATTTGTAGTAGGTCCTGAAAATGATACACTTCCGCCCATTCCAATTTGGCGTGAAATTACAGGAAATCATGAAATTATAGGTATTGGAACAATTGTCTGGCATGGTGATGAACCTAAGGTACATTTACATGGTGTCTATGGAAGAGAAGATTTTGTAAGAATGGGATGCATGAGAGAAAATCCAGAAGTATTTCTTGTTCTGGAAGCAATAGTAATGGAAATTACTGATGTAAATGTTACAAGACAGCTTGATGAAAAATCCAAAATGATACTTCTTAAGGTGTAAATGATTAGAGTTAAAATTTGTGGGATAACAAATATGGAAGATGCGCTATGGTCAGTAGAATGTGGAACTGATGCTATAGGATTTATATTTTACAAAAAGAGTCCAAGATATATAGATCCTGAAAAAGCAAAGGAGATAATAAAAGCTCTTCCACCATTTATAAACTTTGTTGGTGTCTTTGTAAATGAAAATGTTGAAAAAATCAATGAAATAATAAATTTAACTGGAATTGATACAGTCCAACTACATGGAGAAGAGATTCCTCAATTTTGTAATAGATTTAAACGAGTTATAAAGGCATTCAGAGTCACCGAATCTGGTAATCTCCCAGATGGAAAATCCCTTGAAGAAGTTTTGCCTAATTACAAAGTATCTGCTTTCCTCATTGACAGTTTTAGTAAAGATGAATATGGAGGTACAGGAAAAACTTTTAACTGGGAGGTAGCTAAGATAGCAAAAAAATTTGGTAATATTATTCTTTCTGGAGGATTAAATGTTTTTAATGTTGAAGAAGCAATAAAGAAAGTAGCTCCCTATGCTGTTGATGTAAGTAGTGGAGTAGAACTTTATAAAGGCAAAAAAGATCATGAACTTATAAAAAAATTTATTGAAAAAGTCAAATCAAAAATAAAGGAGAAATAAAATGATCAATTGGTTACCTTACAAAAAAGAATCCCTTCAGAGGGCTGAACATGAAAAAAAGCCAATTTTTTTGCATATTTCTGCAAAATGGAGTAGTTATTGTAAGAATATGAAAAAGGATGTGTTAGATGACCCAGAAATTAGTGAAATTATAAATAGAAATTTTATTCCTGTCTTTATTGACCGTGATGAAAGACCTGATATTGACTCAATCTATCAGAAGGCATCATATATTATTGGACAAGGAAGTGGCTGGCCTCTTAATCTTTTTTTAACTTCAGATGGAAAACCCTTTGCTGGATTTACCTACAGAAGAAACGAAAAAAAAGATTATTTTAAAACAATGATAGAAAAAGCTCTTGAATTATATCAAACTAATAAAGAGAAAATTTCCACAAGAGCACAGGTAATAGTAGATGCAATAAAACCAATAGAAGTTGCATCATCTGATATAAGAGAGGAACTTGTTCATAATCCAGAAGAGGATATAGTTAAACAGATGGACTTTGAATATGGAGGATTTAATAAAACTCCTAAATTTCCACCTTTTGCTCATATTGATCTTCTTCTCTGGAGATACTGGATAAAAAATAAGCCTTGGGTTTTCAATGGAATAGAAAAAACACTAAAGGTTATGGTATTAGGAGGTATATATGACCATATTGAAGGCGGATTTCATAGATACTGTATAGATAAACAATGGTTAGTACCTCATTTTGAAAAACTGGCGGTAGACAATGCATGGCACATTATCAATCTCCTCGATGCCTTTAATATTCTAAAGGACTCTTTCTATAGAGAGATTGCTATGGAAACAATCGATTATATGATAAAAAATTTATTTTCCAAAGATGGTTTTTTCTGTGCAAATCAATTTGCCGATGAGTTCTATTATACATGGGAAGAAAAAGAATTAAGAGAAATCTCGGATTTAACTATTATCCTTGTTGATGAAAAAGCCATGATAGATGGAAGATTTATTATCATAGGTAGAGATAGGGAATTAATTAAACAATTGAGAGAAAAATTTATTTCAAAAAGAAAACAAAAAGATGCTCCTCCTGTAGATAACACTCTTTATTGCTTTGTAAATGGAATTTGTGCCGATGCTTTTATAAAAGCTTGGAGAGTAATAAAAGACAGAAATTTTTTGAATATAGCTCTTCAATCTATTGAAAACACACTTTCAAATTTGTTTATTGGTGAAAAATTTTATAGAACAACCAAAGACATTCCTGCTTTAATAGATGATTATGCCTACATGATTTCTGCACTTATCTCAGCCTATGAAGTTACAGCAGATGATAAATATCTTCACAGAGCTTTAAAATTGATGGATTTAGCTATGGAAAATCTATGGGATATGCAAAAAGGAGGTTTTTTTGATTCTCCAGAGTCTATTTTTTCAATAAGACAGAGAAACATTTATGATACTCCCTATCCATCACCAAACTCTATTATGATAATAAATTTTCTAAAGCTTTACGCCATAACTAAAGAAGAAAGATTTATGAGCTTGGCAATTGTTGCTTTGAAAGCCTTTTCAAATTTAGCCTCTGCTTATCTTTCTCCTTACTATGTAAAAGCCCTCCTTAGCTATTTTGATTTACTTACATTAAATTTTTATACAAAATTAGATTCTCCAATTGGGAAATCTGCAATTCATCAAATAATACCCTTTACAGTTATTGCCCACAGGGAAAGGGACAGTGATTATATAATTCCGTCAGTTGGCTCAAAACAGTTTGATCCAATTTATAAACCAGAAGAATTAGCAAAATTTTTAAGATTATGATACACTACTATTATACAAAATTTTTCTTATAGGAGGTTTATTATGGACATAAAAATTCTTGGTCCCGGATGTGCTAATTGTTACAAATTAGAAGAAACCGTTAAAAAAGTAATTTCCCAGCTTGGAATTCAGGCTGATGTTGGACATATAAAAGATTTAAAGGAGATTTTCAAATATACTCAAGTTACCCCAGGATTGCTTGTAAATGGAAAACTTAAACATTCAGGATTTCCTCTTCCATCAGAAGACAAAATAAGAAATATCTTAATTGAAGAACTCAATTCAAAATAATTTTATCTGATAATAAAAAAATTTTAATTTGTATAATTTTGGAAAAATTAATAAAATTCAGTCATGTTAGATTTTCTGACGTATACATTTCCTATTTCAGGTGTTACAACAAATATACTTATTCCACCTCTTCTTGCTTTCATTGTTTCTTTTTTTACTTCAATGGGTGGAGTATCTGGAGCATTTCTTCTACTGCCCTTTCAGGTTAGTTTTCTTAACTATACATCTCCCGGAGTAAGCGGAACGAACTTTATTTTTAATGTTGTTGCAATTCCATCAGGTGTTTACAGATATCAAAAAGAAAAAAGAATTCCCTGGCCTCTCGCATGGGTTATTATGGTTGGAACAATTCCGGGCATTATCATTGGATATTATCTAAGAATAAAAATTTTACCAGATCCAAAATCTTTCAAATTTTTTGTGGGTCTTGTTTTACTTTACATCGGCATAAGACTTTTTCTTGATGTTTTTAAAAAGAAAAAAGCTGCAGCACAGAAAAAATTTGACCAAAAACTTTCGAAAGATGCTGTCGTAAAAACCATATCTTTTTCATTAAAAAGGACTGAATATGAATTCTGGGGGGAAAGATTTTCCTTCAGTACCATATGGGTATTTATTCTTGCTTTTGTTATAGGAGTAATCGGTGGTGCTTATGGAATTGGTGGTGGAGCAATTATGTCTCCTTTTCTGGTAACTTTCTTTAAATTACCTGTACATAGCATAGCAGGTGCCTGCCTCATGGGAACTGCTACAGCCTCTGTTTTTGGAGTTCTTTATTATGCAATCTTACCGTCTCCGCCGGGACTTCAGACAGGTCCAGACTGGTTACTTGGTTTACTTTTTGGAATTGGTGGAGCCTTTGGAATATATCTTGGTGCAAGAGTTCAGAAACATGTACCTCAGAAATATATAAAGTTTATTTTGTCGATTATAATTGTTTTTATTGCACTAAGATATATAATTCAATTTTTTGTTTAATTTTTGAAGTATCAATAATTTGTAAGTCTACCCTCAAAAACTTCTTCTGCTGGACCTGTCATATATACATGACCATCCTCTGCCCACTCAACATGCAAATCTCCTCCTAAAAGATGAACGGTAACTTTTTTTTCTGTAAAACCTTTTTTTATCGCTGTTACTGCGGTAGCACAGGCACCTGTTCCACAGGCAAGAGTTTCTCCTGCTCCTCTTTCCCAAACTCGCATTGTTATTTCCCGTGGGTTTTGTACAAAGGCAAATTCTACATTGGTCCTTTTTGGAAAGATTGGATGATTTTCAATTAAAGGACCGTATTTATTAACAGCAAAATCCTTTGGCTCTCCGGAAAGAAAAATCACCGAATGGGGATTTCCCATACTAACACAGTTAATTTTTGTATGCCATCCAGAAACTTCAAGGAGTATATCAAATGCCTGTTCTCCTTCTACATCAACAGGAATTAAAGATGGATTAAATTGGGGAATTCCCATATCTACTTGAATAAGGTCTCCTATTTTTTTAGGTTTAATAATTCCAGCAAGGGTTTCTACTTCAAGTACTTCCTTTTTAGAAAATCCTCTATCCCAAATATATTTAGCAAAACACCTTATCCCATTTCCACACATTTCTACCTCTGAACCGTCAGCATTAAATATTCTCATTTTAAAATCTGCAATCTCTGATGGATAAAGAAGCAGTAGCTGGTCTGCTCCAATTCCAAATCGGCGATTACAATATTTAACAGCAAAATCTTGCGGATTAGGTATATCCTGTTTTATACAATCAATTAAAATAAAATCATTACCCAATCCATGCATCTTTACAAACTCTAATTTTTTGTTCATAGAAGCTCCTCCGGTATAATTTCATTTCTGATCAAATCTCGATAGGTCTCCCTTTGTCTTATAAGGGCATACTGTTCTCCTTTTACTAATACTTCAGCTGCTCTTGGTCTGCTGTTATAATTCGATGACATACTAAAACCATAGGCTCCTGCGCTCATAACAGCAAGATACTCGCCTGGTGAAATTTTTTCTATCTGTCTATCCTTTGCAAGAAAATCTCCTGACTCACATATAGGTCCGACTATATCTGCTAATATTCTATTTCTATCTTTGGAAGTTACAGGTTGTATTTCATGGTAGGAACCATAAAGAGTAGGTCTTATGAGGTCATTCATTCCTGCATCAACTATTATGAAAATTTTTTCTTCCGATGTTTTAGTGTATAGAACCTTTGTAATAAGTATTCCTGCATTACCTACAATTGATCTACCTGGCTCAATTATGATTTTTCCTTTTTTATTTTTAATAAGCGGAATTAGAGCATTAGCTAAATCTTTTGGATGGGGTGGTTCTTCATCTTTATAAGTAATTCCAAGTCCACCGCCAATGTCAATGTATTCGATATTTAAATCGAATTTGGCAAGTTTATCATATAAATCGAGAATTTTAGAAAATGCCTCAACATAGGCTTTAGTTTCTGTAATTTGTGAACCTATATGTTTATGAATTCCGATTATTTTGATATTTTCTAAGGATTTAGCAAGCTTGTAATAATCAAGGGCTTTTTCTATTGGAATACCGAATTTACTTGTTTTAAGTCCTGTGGCAATATATTTATGGGTTTTTGGATCAATATCAGGATTTACTCTTAGAGCAACAGAAGCCTGTTTTTTTAATTTTTTTGCTACTTCATTTATTTTAATTAGTTCTGCTTCCGATTCTACATTAAACATTAATATTTTACTTTTAAGAGCATATTCTATTTCTTCCTCTGTTTTCCCAACGCCTGCAAAAACTATTCTAAAAGGTTTAATTCCAGCTTTTAATGCTTTGTAAAGTTCTCCTCCTGATACAATATCCGCACCAAGCCCTAATTTAGCAAAGAGATTCAGTATTGCTAAATTAGAGTTAGCTTTAACAGCGTAGCAAATTATGTGAGGAATTTCGCAAAAAGCTTCTTCATAGGCTCTCACATGTCTAATAAGAGTTCCATAACTATAAATATAAAGAGGAGATCCAAATTCCTTAACAAGTTCAATTACAGGAATATCTTCTGCATATAATTGTCCGTTTTTATAATTAAAAAAATGCACCGATCCCTCCATTCCATAAATATAGCCTGTTCAAAAACTTACAGATGTTTGAAAATCAAACTTCTGTAAGCCATTATTTTTTCCTATTACCGCAACCATTCTAAATGTATTAAAATATTTAAATTTATCAACACTGGAGGTTAATATATGAGAAAAAATATTCAACCTTCTTTTGCTGACCTTACAATTGCAAATATGATTCCTGCCGATGACCCCCTTAAAATAATTTTTGAAAGCATTGATTTTTCTTTCATCTATGAACTTTGCAAAAACAAATACTCTCAGTGTGGCAGACAGGGATTTAATCCTCAAAGCCTCTTTAAAGCCTTGCTCCTTATTTATCTGGGTTATGCTTCTTCTGAAAGAGAACTTGCAAGAAAACTCCGGTACGATGGCAGGCTCTGTTATCTTTGTGGATTCTCCTATGGAAAAACTCCTAAGCATAACACCTTTCAATACTTTAGAATGAAACTTGAGGAGGAAGTATTTTACGAAATACTTCTTAATCTTATAGCTCAAGCTGTATGCCTTATTAAAGCTAAAAATCTTAAGCAATACATAGATTCTTCTCATATAGAAGCATTTAATACTGATAAAGATGCTAAGTGGGGATATAAATCTAAGGATTTTAGCTTTTTTGGCTACAAGGTTCATCTTGAACTCCCTCAGGGAGCATTTCCTATCCCTGTTAGTGTAAAAGTTAAAGAAGGTAATAAATGGGATGGGCATTATTTGGTAGAACTTACAGAGTCTGCTTGTAAACACCTTTCTGATAAAGGAAAAAATATAAAAGAAGTTTCCGTAGATGCTGGATATGACAGTGTAAACACTGCTTAGTATCTTCTTCAGAAAAACATTACACCAATTATTGCTTAAAACCCCAGAAGCAGGAAAAACTCTGAAACTGCAGGGCAGGTTACAATTACTGCTCAGGGTAAACTGCTTTGTCCTGCAGGAATTGAACTTTGTTACTGGGGCAGAGAGCATAAAAGAGGCAGAATTAAATTCCGTTTCAGGCTTTTTAAACAAAAAGGTGAGGGATGTCTTTTTAAAAACATCTGCTATAAAACAGACTATGGACCTACCTTTTATTTTAAGGAAGACATGGATATTCAGAATGCTATGAAGGCAATCAGACAGAGTAAATCTTTTAAAAAGACATATGTATGAAGACTGATAGAATCTGTAAAGCTTAAAAGAGAGCTTTTGCCTGTATAGAGAATGAAAAAGTATTTTATAGAGATTTAAAAGAAGGGATTTTATTGAGCTTATGTGGGTAATAAATTGATTTTTTATTAAAATAAAGACAAAAAAAGGGTGAAATGAAGAATTATGAACTGATAAATTTTTACTTAAGCCTTTTAAAATTTTCTCAACTTTGCTTGTATACATAAATTTCTACTGTTATTGAACAGCCTCTTAAATAAAATATATAAATTATACAAAACTTAAGAAAAAATTCGAAAGTCCTTTGCTTTCAAATTGATATTATAAAGAAAAGAAAATTAAAAAATTTTTTATTTTTCGATAAATTTTATTGACTAATTTACAGTTTTACTGGTATAGTATTTTAATTAAATTCATAAAAGAGAGGAGGGGATGAACTGAATGCCCTCTGTAAATGTAAGAGATATGGATTCTTTTGAGTCAGCTCTCAAATTGTTCAAAAAGCAGTGTGAAATAGAGGGAATTCTCTCAGAGATCAAAAAAAGAGAGCACTATGAAAAGCCAAGTGTAAAAAGAAAGAAAAAAGTTCTTGCTGCTAAAAAAAAGCTGGCAAAAAAATTAAAAATGCTATCTAAATAATTTTTTTCAATGATTAATAGAGGAGTTTATGAAAAGTGAGCTCCTCTATTTTTTTATTAATCCATTTAAAGGGAGGCTCTATGAAATTAAGAGATTTATATAAAAAAGCTATACAGATTGGTATAGAAAATGATCCCAGAGGAAAAGAACTAATATTAAAGGAATTAGAAAAAAGAAAAAAGGATTATGAAACACTTTCTGAAAAGAAAAAACAGTTTTTTGATATGGAATCTTTAGAAAATCCCTATGCTGACTCAAGAATTCTTGTAGGAAGCGGTGATGAAGAAATTAAAACGATAATAACAGGAATAGACATGGAAGTTGGCGAAGTAGTTTTAGCTGATGCTTTAAGACAAAAAGGTGAAAGAGTAGATTTAATTATTGCTCATCATCCTGAAGGTGGAGCTTATGCAAGGCTATTTGCAGTAATGTATATGCAAGCGGATATTCTTGGAAGGTTTGGTGTGCCTATTAATATAGCTGAAAGTCTTATGGAAAGCAGAATTAAGGAAGTCGAAAGAAAGCTTATGCCAGTAAATTATACAAGAGCTGTTGATGCAGCAAGACTTCTTAATATTCCTTTCCTGTGTTTACATACACCTGCAGACAACATGGTTGCAACTTATTTACAAAAAATTTTTGATGATAAGAAACCTTTTACTTTAGACGATGTCATTGAAATTTTACTTGAAATTCCAGAATACAGAGAGGCTGAAAAAAACAATGCTGGTCCAAGAATTTTAATTGGTAACAAAGACAGAAAAGCAGGAAAGATATTCGTTGATATGACAGGAGGAACAGAGGGATCAAAGGATATATTCAACAGTATGGCATTAAGCGGAATCAATACCGTAGTAGCTATGCATTTAAGCGAGGAGCATCGCAAAGAAGCAGAAAAAAATCATATGAATGTAGTGATTGCAGGACATATAGCAAGTGATAATTTGGGATTAAATCTTTTGCTTGACCAAATTTTGGAAGGAGAAGACATTAAAGTACTTGAGTGCTCTGGTTTCATAAGAGTAAAAAGGCAATAAGCCTTTTTTAGAATGGATTATCAAAAATTATTAGAAGAAATAAAAAGCAAGATTGATATTGTTGACTTTATATCGGAATATATTAATTTATCTAAGACAGGACAAAATTATAGAGCTTTATGTCCCTTTCATCCTGAAAAAACTCCTTCTTTTTTTGTAAGTCCATCAAAACAAATTTTTCATTGTTTTGGCTGTGGTAAAGGAGGAGATGTCCTTAGTTTTTTGATGGAGTATGAAAAGCTTTCATTCATTGAAGCCCTATCTATATTAGCTACTAAAGCTGGCATAGAATTTCAAATTAATAAATCATCTACCTATTCAATTTCTAAAGATAAACTTTACCGTATTTATGAAATTGCTACAGAAATATATTCAAAAAAACTATCTGAATCACAGATAGCTCAGAAATATCTAACAGAAAGAGGTATCAATCAAGAAAGTATTGAAATCTTTAAAATTGGATATGCACCAGAAGAAAAAGATTTTTTATATCAACAGCTAAAAAAACTGGGATTAGATGAAAAAATAATTAAGACATCAGGGCTTCTAAGTAATTTCATGGATTTTTTTAGAAATAGAATCATCATTCCTATTCATGATCTAACTGGAAGGATTGTTGCCTTTGGAGGCAGACTTATTGAACAGGAGTCCACACTTCCTAAGTATATAAATTCAACAGATACGCCGATATTTAAAAAAGGTAACAGTATTTTTGGGTTATGGCAGGCAAAACCATATATTAGACAGAAGGGATATGCAATTTTAATGGAAGGATATATTGATGTAATTTTATCTCATCAATACGGCTTTAAAAACTCTGTTGCTCCCTTAGGTACTGCTTTAACGCAGGAACAATTAAATAAACTAAAAAATTTTACCAACAAAGTAGTTATTGTCTTTGATAGTGACGAAGCTGGGATACAGGCAACAGAGAAAATTCTGCAAACTCTCTTTCACAAAGGCTTTATTGTTAAAATTGCAAGATTACCTGATAGACAGGATCCTGCAAGTATACTGCAAAGATATGGAGAAAAAACTTTTAAAAATTTTATTGCAAAAGCACTATCTCCAGTAGATTTTATTTTAGAGACTAAATCCAAAAAAACTCTAAATGAAAAAGTATATGAACTTCTTCATAAAATTGCATATATGAACAATCTTATTTATAGAGAAGAATTAATAAAAGAATTATCTGAAAAGTCAACAATAAATGAACTTACATTAAGAGAAGAACTTAAAAAATTTTTAAGTTCTTTGAAAAAAGAAAGAACTTCTGAAAATAAAAGTGATACTAATGTTTTAAATGAAGAGGAGACTCTTTTGAGAATAGCGCTATCCTTTCCTGATAAAATTCAACCCCTATTAAGCAAAATTGAGCTTGAAACAATTGAAAATCAAATTGTAAAACAAATATTTTATAAGATGAAAAATATTGCTGATACAGACAAAAAGGAAGTAAAAAATGATTTTAGAGTTGACAAATTTTTAAACACTTTAACAGAAGAAGAAAAAAGATTTGTATCTAAGTTAATAATCTCCGCAGAAATTGATGAAGATTATATAATGGAGAATTTAAAGGATTGCATAAAAAGACTTAAAATAAAATTCATAGATAAAAAAATTAAAGAATTAAGCAAATCAGCCGATAAAAACCTTTTACAAAATCTTATAAGGCAAAAGAAAGAAATTTTAAGGAATTCTTATGAAGGATTATGAGAAATCTTTTGACGAACTGAATATCAATTTTGATAATTTTGAAGAAAAAGGAGAAATATTTGATATTAGAGAGTCCGAAGAAGATATATACGATATTCTAAAACTATACTTCAAGTTAATAGGGAAAATACCTGTTCTTACAAGGCAGCAGGAAGAATCTTTAGCAGAGTTAATTGATAATAAAAAACGGCAACTTATAGAAGAGTTTCTTAGTATTCCCTTTGTCTATAACAAAATTAGTTCTTTAAGTGAAATTTTTATTAAAAATCCAGAAAAAGCAAAAGAGATAATTGATGAAGATGAATTAGAAACTGAAGAAATTAAACATAGATTCATTCAAATTTCTGAGATTATAAAGACAATAATGAGAAGAAAAAAGAATAACAGAGAAATTTTAAAAAATTTTTTCAATATTCCCCTAAAAGATGAATTAATTGTGATGTTTTTTGAAGAACTCGAAAAAATATACAACTTAGCCCAGAGAGGCAATAATATAATTTACACTGTTGGATTATCCACTGAAGAATTTATAAAACGTTTTGATAATCTTCGAAAAATATTTTTTGAGTTTTCTGAAGCAAAAAATAAATTAATAGAAGCAAATCTAAAATTAGTTGTAAGCATTGCTAAAAGATATTTAGGTAGAGGCTTACCTTTGGAAGATCTAATTCAGGAAGGAAACATAGGATTGATGAAAGCTGTAGATAAATTTGAATATAAAAAGGGATTCAGATTCAGCACATACGCAACATGGTGGATAAGACAATCAATTAACAGAGCTATAGCAGATCATTCAAAGACTATAAGAGTACCTGTTCATATTGTTGATAATATATGTAAAATTAATAAATTATTCAGAGAGATATGTCAAAAATCAGACAGCGAACCTGACTTAAATGAAATTTCGTCAATATTAGACATATCTGTTGAAAAAATAGAAGAAATTTTAACGATTACTAAAGAACCAATATCAATAGATATCAGTTTAAGAGAAGATGATGATACTTTATTAATAGAAACTATAGAAGATTATAACTCACCGAATCCCTATTATGAATCTATGCGTAATGAATTAAGAGAAAAAATACTTGAGCTATTTATAAATCTTACAAATAAAGAAAAGGAAATTTTATTAAAACGTTATGGCATTAATCATGATAGACCTGAAAGTCTTGAAGAGGTTGGCAAAGAACTCCACATTTCACGGGAAAGGGTAAGACAATTAGAATTAAGGGCAATGCGTAAATTAAAACGAATGAGCGGTCTTAAATGGCTTAGAGATTTCATTAAGGAATCTTGACTTAACCCCATTCTTAGGGTTATAGTAATTTTGTAATATTTTTAAAGAGGGCCCATAGCTCAGCTGGTCAGAGCTACCGGCTCATAACCGGTTGGTCCCAGGTTCGAATCCTGGTGGGCCCATTTTAAATAAAAGGAGTTAAAGTGTTGTGACAGAGGAGTTAAAAACTCTCATTGAATTACAGCAAATAGATTCCCAAATAATTTCTCTCAAACATACATTAGATACTATTCCTTCTGAATTAAAAAAAATAGATGGAATGATTAACAAATTTGATAAAGAATTTGAAAATGAAAAAAAGAAACTACAAGACTTAGAAAAGAAAAGGAAAGAAAAAGAAAGACAGATAGAAGATTTACACGAGAAAATAAAAAAACTTAAAGAAAAAACCTCACAGATAAAAACTAATAAAGAATATCAAGCCTTCCTTCTTGAGATCAGTTCAATTGAAGATTCAATAAAAAAAGAAGAGGAAAATTTGCTTTTAATTTTCTATGAAATTGATGATAATAAAAAACTCCTTGAAGAGAGTAAAAAAGAATGGGATAACAAAAAAAGCGAAATTATACAGCAAAGAAAAAGCTTAGAGTTAGAAACAGAAAGAATAAGTGATGAAATAGAAAACCTCAAAGAAAAAAGAAAAAATGTAGTCTCTCAACTTCCTTCAGAATTATATGAAGAGTATAAAGAATTAATGAAAAAACACAAAGGCTTAGCAGTAGCAGAAGTTATAGATGAAATTTGTCAGGGTTGTTTCCTTCATATACCACCACAACTTTATGTTGAAATAAAACTTAACCAGACTATTAAATACTGCCCTCAATGCGGTCGTATTCTTTATTATAAAGCCAAGGAAAAAAAAGAAGAGCAAAAGGTTTTCTCTGAATGAAGGCAAAGCTATACTGCGACGGAGCATCTCGTGGAAATCCAGGAGATGCAGGAATAGGTTGTTTACTTTTTATTGATAATCAAAGAATAGAACTATCTGAATATATTGGCAAAACAACGAATAATGTAGCAGAATATACCGCTTTGATAAGAGGGCTTGAAGAAGCATTAAAACACAAAGCAAAGTATATTGAAGTTTTCTCAGACAGTGAACTTCTTGTTTTTCAGATATCTGGTATTTATAAGGTAAGAAATAGTAAATTAATTCCCCTTTATGAAAAAGTTAGAGAACTTTTAAATAAATTTAATCATTACAAGATATATAATGTATACAGAGAAGAAAATTCTATAGCAGATAAATTAGCCAAAGAAGCATCATGGAAAACAAAATAATAAGATGCAAAATTTGTAATAGCCTTAAAGAAGGAATTATCCTCAATCATTACAATCTTAAGTTATGCTTTGAATGTTTCCCCTCTTTTTTTAGAAAAAGGGTAGTTGATACCATTGAAAAATTTAAAATGTTTGAAAAATCTACACCAGTTTTAGTTGCCCTTTCAGGTGGTAAAGACAGCATGAGTATTACAAAGGCACTTAAGGATTTAGGATATAATATCAGGGCTTTACACATCAATATTGGGATAGATGGATTATCAGAAAAAACAGAAGAACTTGTTAGTGCTTTTTGTGAAAAAGAGGGAATATTATTAAAAATTTTAAAATTAAAGGATTTTATTGATTTTCCATTGAAAAAACTTTCTAAGGTAACTAAAAAACCTGTATGTGCAGTATGTGGAATGCTTAGAAGATATTTAATGAATAAAGAAGGAGAAAATCAAACAATTGTTACAGGACATACTTTAAACGATGAAGTTTCATTTATATTGAAAAATATGCTTTTCTGGAATGATGATTTATTATCAAGAATCTATCCTGTTTTGAAAGAAAAGGAAGGATTAAGCAGAAAAGTAAAACCTCTATGTCTGATTACAGAGGATGAAACAAGGCTTTTCTGTAAAATTTCAGGAATACAAGTCATAGAGGAAAGATGTCCATATAAATCCGAAGTTTATAATGTATTTAAAGGTATTGTAGAAGAACTGAATAAGAACTTCCCTGGCTCTATAATCGGCTTTTATAAAGGATACTTAAAAAGGAGTAAAATCTTTTATCGGGAAACTGATGAGCAAATTGTGCTAAATCCATGTAAAAAATGCGGATATTTAACATTAGCAGATTTATGTAGCATTTGCAGATTAAAGGAAAAGCTGTTAGAATATAAGCATGGATGAGGTTTTAAAGGCAGTAAAAGAAAGAAGAAGTATCAGATCCTTTTTAAAAAGAGAAATTCCTGAAGAATTGATAAAAAAACTTATTGAAGCTATTATCTGGGCACCATCAGCAGGAAATCTTCAGGCAAGAAAGTTCTTTTTTATAAAAAATAGAGATTTGAAATTGAAACTTGCCAATGCTTCATTAAATCAGATGTTTATTGCAGAAGCTCCATTAGTCATTGTTGGCTGTATTGATATTAATAAAATCTATCCTAGATATGGAGAAAGAGGTGTTTATCTGTATGCTATTCAGGATGTATCCTGTGGCATTACAAATGCAATGCTGGTTGCCCATGAAAACGGACTTGGCAGTGTATGGATAGGAGCTTTTAGAGAAGATGAAGTATCTAAAATATTAAATTTGCCAAAGAATTTAAGACCTGTTGTAATTTTACCTGTTGGTTATCCAGCAAGCATTCCGATGGCACCTCCTCGTATATCAATTCATGAAGCAGTGGAGTTTTTAGAATGAGGGATTTTCTCATTGTTTCATTGGAAGCTACTCAACAGGCAGGCAAAATTATAAAAGAAAGAATTGGAACAATCACCAATGAAGAAATAATACAAAAAAGCATTTCTGATTATGTTACAGAAGTAGATGTATTAGCTGAAAAAACAATCATTGACCATATAAAAAAGAGTTTCCCATCCCATCAAATAATGGCTGAAGAGTCATCTAATGACTATAAAAAAGCTGAATATTTGTGGATAATAGATCCTTTAGATGGGACAACGAATTTTATTCACGGATTTCCTGTAGTAGCCATATCAATTGCATTAATGTATAAAGGAGAACTCGTTTTAGGAGTTGTCCATGATCCAATAAGGCAGGAAATATTTTATGCTGAAAAGAATGGAGGAGCCTTTTTAAATGGTAGAAAAATAAAAGTATCATCAACAAAATTACCTGAGTTAAGCCTTATAGCAACAGGCTTTCCTTTTAGAAATAAACAATATATTGACCCTTATATAAAAATTTTTCGTGAGCTACTTTTTTCTGTAAGCGATCTTAGAAGACCCGGTGCTGCAGCAATTGACCTTGCCTACGTAGCTTCAGGTAGGGTTGATGGTTTTTTCGAGTTTTCACTGAGTCCATGGGATATTGCAGCAGGTATAGTTTTAATAAAAGAGGCAGGTGGTTGTGTTTCAGACTTTGAAGGCAAGGAAGAATATTTAAAAACAGGCAATATCATCGCAGGTAATCCTTTAATTCATTCTTTCTTGGTCAAGAAAGTAAAAGATACTTTAGGAGGAATTGATGGGTAAGAGTGTTGTTGAAAAAATCTTAGAATCTCATCTTGTTTATGGAGACTTGAAAGAAGGAAGTCTTATTGGAGTGAGAGTTGATCAAGTTTATACTCAAGATGCAACTGGAACAATGACATGGCTTGAGTTTGAAGCTATTGGATTAGATCAAGTGAAAGTTCCAACTGCTGTTTCCTATGTAGACCATAATATGCTTCAAAGCAATTTTATGAATGCCGATGACCATCTCTTTTTAAAAACAGCAGCAGCCCGTTTCGGAGCCTATTTTTCAAGGCCTGGAAATGGCATATGTCATCAGGTTCATCTTGAAAGATTTGCTGTTCCTGGAAGGATTGCCTTAGGTACAGATAGCCATACACCAACAGGTGGTGGAATAGGTATGATAGCAATAGGAGTTGGTGGACTTGAAGCTGCATCTGTTATGGCTGGTATGCCCTTTGAGTTTAACATGCCCAAAATAGTAAAAATTCACCTTACTGGTAAATTGCGCAGACCCTATGTGACTGCTATGGATGTTATACTTACTCTTTTAAAAATGTTAACTGTTAAAGGAGGAGTCGGGAAAATTTTTGAATACGGAGGACCTGGAGTAAAAGACCTTTCCGTTACTGAGAGAGCAACGATAACTAATATGGGAGCTGAACTTGGAGCAACTACTTCTGTTTTTCCAAGTGATGAAAATACACGCAAATTTCTTATTGCCCAGGGAAGAGAGCATCAATGGATTGAGCTTGAAGCCGATGAAGATGCAGTATATTCTGAAATAATAGAACTTGACCTTTCTGAAATAGAGCCAATGATTGCCCAGCCCCATAGTCCTGACAATGTGGTTGCTGTGAATGATATAAAGGGAATTAAAGTAGATCAGGTTTGTATTGGCTCCTGCACCAATTCATCATATAAAATTATGAAAACAGTAGCATCAATATTAAAAGATAAAGTTGTTCATGAGGACGTAACTCTCTTTATAAATCCAGGGTCAAAACAGGTATATGAGATGCTTGCTAAAGATGGGGCAATCAAAGACATGATTTCAGCAGGTGCACGAATTCTTGAATCTGCCTGTGGTCCTTGTATAGGAATGGGTGGTGCTCCAGGAAGTGGACAGGTATCCCTTAGGTCATACAATCGTAATTTTAAGGGGAGATCTGGAACTAAAGATGCCTTTGTATATCTTGCTTCTCCTGTAGTATGTGCTCTATCTGCTATTAATGGTAAATTAGTTGATCCCTTTGAGAATAATATTAAAATTGATGATATTCCCGAACCAAATGAGTTTCCAATAAATGATAACATGATAATTCCTCCAAAGAAGGATAAAGAAATCAAGATAATAAAAGGTCCCAATATAAAAGAAGTACCAGTAAAAGAACCTCTTCAGGAAAAAATCACCGCAGAAGTTTTACTAAAACTTGGAGATAATATTACAACTGATGACATTCTACCAGCAGGCACTCAGGTTCTGCCTTACAGATCAAATATTCCAATAATTTCAAAATTTACATTTAAAAATATCGATGAAACTTTTTATGAAAGAGCTATTAATGCAAAATCAAAGGGAGGAGGTATTATTGTAGGAGGAGAAAACTATGGACAGGGTTCCTCAAGAGAGCATGCAGCAATTGCTTCTATGTATCTTGGAATTAAAGCAGTTATAGTTAAATCCTTTGCAAGGATTCACAGAGCAAATTTAATAAATTTCGGTATAATTCCCCTAATGTTTGCTGATTCTAATGATTACGAAAAAATTGAAAAGGCAGATATATTAGAGATAAAAAATCTTATTGAAGGGATTAAGAATAATCAGTGGTATGAAGTAAAAAATTTAACAAAAGATTTCGTTTTTTATGTAAAATCTAATCTTAATTCTAAAGAGAAAGAACTTATCCTTGAGGGCGGCTTATTGCCTTATGTAAGAAAAAAGGTTTTACTTTAAATTGCCGATACAAGAGAGGCCGTCTTTTGCTCATGAGAGATTTTTTGACAGTTCTAAACTTACTCTGCTACAGCTGCAAAACTCAAATTTCAGGTTCGAACAGTTGCGGCTGCTTCAGCTCCGCTTCGTTAAGAACTGTTACCAAAAAATCTCTAAAATCGCTCAAGACAGCATTTTTCTATCAATATTTTAGGGTTTTAGGACAAACTTGACAGGTTTATAATTAAATATTTTAAAATTCAATAATTTTCATACACTTAGGGAGGGCACATGACAAAGGCTGACTTAGTTAATTACATTTTTGAAAAAATAGGATTACCAAGGACTGAGATACAAAAAATTGTTAATACAGTTTTTGAAACAATGAAAGAGGGACTAATTGAAGAGGAAGCATTGAAAATATCAGGTTTTGGTGTTTTTACAGTAAGAAAAAAAGGTTTAAGAATTGGTAGAAATCCAAAAACAATGCAACCCGTTGAAATTAAACCAAGAAAAGTTGTAACATTTAAGCCCAGCGAAAAGCTGAAAGAGCAGTTTAAGAAAAATTTAACATAAAATGGGAGAATTTTTAAAGAAAGAATTACCTTTTAAGTTATTCTATAAAATAGGAGAGGTAAGCAAAATATTAGGTGTTAATACATATGTTTTGAGGTTCTGGGAAACAGAGTTTCCCTTTTTAAAGCCGAAGAAGAGTAAAGGTGGTCAAAGATTATATACTAAAAGAGAGATTGAGATTTTGATTTTGATAAAAAAAATGTTATATGAAGAAAAATATACAATAGAAGGAGTAAGAAAAAAATTAAATAAAATATACAATGCTTCTGGTTCTCAAATGGACAATAAAAAAGAAATTATAGAAAGAGTTAAAATAAAATTAAGAGAAATTCTTGATATCCTATCTTGATCGGGGCGTAGCGCAGCCTGGTTAGCGCACTCGCTTGGGGTGCGAGTGGTCGGCCGTTCAAATCGGCTCGCCCCGATTTTTAATTTGACTATCAAAATATTAAGGGGGTATAATTCAAAATTATGCAAGAAACGCCATTATCAGAACTCATTCAACAGAGAATTAAAAAACTTGAGAATTTAAGAAATATAGGTATTGAACCCTACGATGAAGTCTTTGAACCTCAGCATAGTACATATGAAATTTTTAATATTTTTGGGAATTCAGACAAAGAACAATTAGAACAAAATATTATAAATACATCAGTTGCAGGAAGAATTATACTTTTAAGAGATTTTGGCAAAGCAGCTTTTGCTCACTTGCAGGATTCGAAAGGTAGAATTCAAATTTATTTTAGAAAGGACCTTTTAGGAGAGAATTTTCAATTAGTTAAAAATATTGATATCGGAGATATTATTGGCGTTGAAGGAAGGCTGTTTAGAACCAAAACTAATGAATTAACTATAGAAGTTAAAAATTTTGTTTTTTTAAGCAAATCACTTAGACCTCTTCCAGAAAAATGGCACGGACTTAAAGATATTGAAGCCCGTTACAGACAAAGATATGTAGATTTAATTGTGAATCCTTCTGTAAAGGAAACCTTTGTAAAAAGGCAGCAGATTATAAGATATCTAAGAGAATTTCTTGAAAATGAAGGTTTTCTTGAAGTTGAAACGCCCATGATGCATACAATAGCAGGAGGAGCAAGGGCAAAACCCTTCAAAACTTATCATGAAGCCCTTGATATGGAGCTTTACTTGAGAATCGCTCCTGAACTTTTTTTAAAAAGACTTCTTGTTGGTGGATTTGAAAGAGTCTTTGAAATAGGTAAAAACTTCCGAAATGAAGGTATATCTACAAAACATAATCCTGAATTCACAATGATAGAATTTTATGTTGCCTATAAAGACTATAACTGGTTGATGGATTTTACAGAAAAACTTCTATGCTATGTTGTTGAAAAAGTTTGTGGTTCTTTAAAAATAAAATACGGTGATAACATAATTGATTTTACTCCTCCGTACAAAAGAATTTCCATGTATGATGCTTTAAAAGAAAAGGGAGTTCCTGAGGAAATATTTAAAAATCAAGAAAAGGCAACTCAGTGGGCAAAAGAAAGAGGTATAGAGCTTCCAAAGGAAGCAAGCCTTCCTAAAATTTTAGATGAAATATTTAAAGAAACTGTTGAACCATTCCTTATTCAACCTACATTCATTATTGATTATCCTGTGGAACTATCTCCTTTAGCAAAAAGAAAAAAATATAATCCAGAACTTGTTGAAAGATTTGAATTTTTTATTGCGGGAAGAGAAATTGCAAATGCTTTTTCAGAACTCAACGATCCTATTGACCAGAAAGAGAGATTTCTTAAGCAACTTGAGGAAAGACTTAAAGGAGATGAGGAAGTCTCGGAAATGGATGAAGATTTTATAAGAGCTCTTGAAATAGGCATGCCTCCTGCTGCAGGAGAAGGAATTGGTATAGACAGGCTTGTTATGCTTTTAACGGATAATCAATCAATAAGAGATGTAATACTTTTTCCTCTTTTAAGACCTGAAAAATGAAACTCCCCTTTTTTATTGCCCTAAGATATCTTAAAAGTAGAAAAAAAGGGCTTTCTTTTGGTACGGTAATTTCAATAAGTGGAGTTGCTCTTGGTGTTATGGCATTGATTGTTGTTATTTCAGTAATAAGTGGATTTCACGAAGATTTACAAAAAAAAATTTTAGGTGCCCAAGCCCATGCAGTGGTGCTAAGTTATTCTGGAAGTATAAAGGATTACAATAAGGTTGGCGTTTTGTTATCAGAAAAAAAGGATGTTCTGGCATTCTCTCCTTTTGTAATGGGACAGGTTTTAATTTCATCTGGCAAAAGAGCTCATGGAGTATATCTAAGAGGAATTATTCCAGAGTATGATATGAAAACTACGGAAGTTTTTCAACATGTTAAATACAAATATGAAAATTATACTGAATTGCCATGGATAATAATTGGAAAAGAGCTTGCAAATCTTTTAGGAGTATTACCAGGAGATTCTATTACAATAATATCTCCTATGGGATCAATAGGTCCCTTAGGTATTATCCCAAAGGTTAAAAAATTTATTATTACAGGCATCTTTGAAATAGGAATGTATGAATATGATATGAATCTTGCCATTACGGATCTTAAGATAGCCCAAGATTTTTTTGAATATGGCGATAAAGTAACAGGAATTCAACTTAAACTTAAAAATCTCTATAAAGCTAACATTATAAGTCAGTCTCTTACCAAAGAGCTTGGCGAAGATTATTATGTGAAAGATTGGATGCAAATGAACAGAAATCTTTTTTCTGCTCTAAAGCTTGAAAAATTTGCTATGTTTGTTATACTTACATTAATAGTGCTTGTTGCATCCTTCAATATAATAGGTATGCTTATGGTAAATGTAACAGAAAAACAGAGAGATATTGCTATTCTTAAGTCAATGGGAGCTACAGATAATTTAATAAAATTGATTTTTATGTGTCAGGGATTTCTAATTGGTATAATTGGCGTACTAATTGGACTTATAGGAGGACTGATTTTGTGCGAAATAATTAAATCCTATGAAATTGTAAAACTTCCTGCAGATGTTTACTATTTAAGTAAATTACCAGTAAAGGTTAAATTTTTTGATATCATTTTAATCTCATCTTCAGCATTATTTATTAGTCTTATATCTACTGTATATCCAGCTCATAGAGCTGCTAAAATAAATCCGGTAGAGATATTGAGGTATGAATAATGTATAAATTTATAAGAAACATAGGATGTTTATCTATTATTGTTTTAACTATTTTTTTTGTAGTTGCTTTACTTTTTGGAGGAGATAAAATAAGACAGATAGGCGATAAAACAACTGGAGTAGTAAAAAAAGTTTTCCATTATGCTGCTGACAAAGCAGACAGTATACATAAAAGTACACTGAAAAAAATAGATGAAATGGCAAAACCTTTTAAATCAAATGAAAAAAGAGATATTGATAACAAAAAACCTTAAAAAAACCTATTTAAAAAAGGCAGGTAAAATAGAGGTATTAAAGGGAATTGATTTTTTAGCCTATGAAGGTGAAATATTAGCAATAACAGGAGCCTCTGGAGCAGGTAAAAGTACCTTTCTACACATAATAGGAACTCTTGAAGCACAAACTGAAGGAGAAATTTTATTTAAATTTGATACTGAAATAAACCCATCAAAATTATCAAGAGATGGTCTTTCAGAATTTCGTAACAAACATATTGGATTTGTTTTTCAGTTTCACTATCTTTTACCAGAATTTAATGTTTTTGAAAATGTGATTATGCCAGAATTAATTAACAGTGAATTTGGAAAGAGAAAAATAAATAAACATGAATTGGAAGAAAGAGCCTTTGAAATACTTAGAGGATTAGGAATCCATCAAAGAATTCATCACTATCCAGGAGAACTTTCAGGAGGAGAACAACAAAGAGTGGCGGTAGCAAGAGCTTTATTCAAAAATCCATCTATTGTGCTTGCCGATGAACCGACAGGAAATCTTGATTCTAAATCTGCTCAAGAACTTTTTGAATTATTCTTAAAGATTAATGAGGAAAGCAAAACTACTTTCATAGTAGTAACTCACAATGAAGCTTTAGCTCAAAGATGCACAAGAAGATTTAGGATGATTGATGGTTTTTTAATAAATCTAAATTAACCTTTCAATTTATATCCTGCATCCTCTATTGCTTTGGCAATCTTTTCAATATCTGTCCTATTTTCATCAAAAATTATGTTAGCTTCACCAATTTTTACATCTGCTTCTTCAACTCCAGCCAACTGCAATGCTTGAGTAACTCTTTTAACGCAATGACTACAAGTCATTCCTTCAATAAAAATTTTCATTTCTTTCATATTAGAATTACCCCTTTATGTTATAATAAAAAAATTTTTAATTATTATATAAGAGATAATCAAATAAAATGTCAGCCCTATTAAAAGTGAAGGAATAATACCAATTTTGGAACCCAAAAAAATAACTGAAAATATATAAGCTAACCAAGGGAAAAGCATAACAAGAAGGCTTTTAGCATAAATAAGAACATTTTTTTCACCAGCTTCAAAATAGATAATAATAAAAGTTGTAAGAGTAATAACAGGTAAATTAGCAAAAAAAGCAGATATTAATCCCTTTGAATGGCTTGCAAAATAGGTCACTAAACTTACAACACTTCCTCCAATTAAGAAATATATTACATATTTAATGTCCATTTTTTATTTTATCAGATACCAGGATTCTATCTAAAATTTATCTTATACAAAGGATTATGATATAATATTTTTCTATGTATTACCTTGGAATTGATATAGGAGGTACAAACACGAAAATCGGGTTAATTTCTGAGGATTATAAAATTATAACCCTTTGTAAATTTCCCACAGGTAATAATATTTTGAATTCATTAATTGAGGAAATTCAGAGCCTTTTGAATCAATATTACATTACTGGCATAGGAGTTGGAGTTGCAGGTTTGGTAAATTCCGAAGGGACTGTAATTGAATCTCCAAATATTCCATCATTAAATAAAGTACCAATTGCTTCTATTTTTAAAGAAAAATTTAATGTGCCAATAAAAGTAGAAAATGATGCTAAAGTATCTACAATAGGTGAAGCCCATTTTGGAGAAGGTTTAGGAGTTCGTAGATTCATATTACTTACTCTTGGTACAGGAATTGGTGGAGGACTTTATGAAGTCCAAAAAATTATTAAATTTCCTATGGAAGTTGGACATATGAGCATTGAATATCAGGGGAAATTATGCAGTTGTGGTAACAGCGGATGCCTTGAGATGTACGCATCTGCAAAGGCAATAAAAGAAACATTGATTGAAAAAATTGAAGATGGAGAACATAGTCAGGCTAAACAACTTTATGAAGGTAATTTTTATAAAATCTCCTCAGAAGATGTTTACAAATTAGCATTAGATGGCGACAATCTTTCCAGACAGGTTTTAAAAAATGCAGGAAAGGCTCTTGGTGCAGGGATAGCCAATCTGATTAATATTTTTGCTCCTGATAAAATAATTTTAACAGGTGGACTTTCAAGAGCAAAAAACATTTATATTGAAACAGCTATAAATGAAGCTAAAAAAAGAGCATTAAAGGGACTATCTGAAACAGTTGAGATTGTTCAGTCTCAACGCATAGATTCTGCAGGAGTTTTAGGAGCTGTCTTTTTGCTCAGAAATCAATGAAAAATATTAGAAATTTTTCAATAATTGCCCATATAGATCACGGAAAATCAACCCTTGCAGATAGACTTCTCGAATTCACTGGTGCAGTCAATCTTGCTGGAAAGATGGGACAGATTCTTGATTCAATGGATCTTGAAAGAGAAAGAGGTATAACCATAAAAGCTCATGCAGTAAGACTACAGTACAAAGCAGAAGATGGAGAAAACTATATTTTAAATTTAATCGATACACCAGGGCATGTTGATTTTTCCTATGAAGTATCCCGTTCTTTAGCATGCTGTGAAGGAAGCCTTCTTGTTGTTGATGCTACTCAGGGAGTAGAAGCCCAAACAGTTGCTAATGCCTATTTAGCAATAGACCACTATCACGAGATAATACCTGTTATAAATAAAATTGACCTGCCGCAGGCAGACCCTGAAAGAGTTAAACAGCAAATTGAAGATATTTTAGGAATTGACTCTAAAGATGCAATTCTTGCATCTGCAAAGGAGGGGATCGGCACTAAAGAGATTCTTGAGGCAGTTATTAAAAAAATTCCGCCTCCAAAAGGTAATCCCAATGCACCACTAAGAGCAATGATTTTTGATTCATGGTTTGACAATTATTTAGGAGTTATAATCCTTGTTAGGGTTTTTGATGGAAATTTAAAAGCTGGAATGAAAATAAAATTGTTTGCCACAGGAAAAGAATATGAGGTGCAGAGACTTGGCATTCTTACTCCTTATCCAAAAGATATTGAGAAACTCTCGGCAGGAGAAGTTGGTTTTGTTGTGGCTGGAATAAAAAACATTGCAGATACAAAAATTGGAGATACAGTTACAGAGGCAGTAAATCCTTCTTCAGAGCCTCTACCAGGATTTAGAGAAGTCAAACCTATGGTTTTTTGTGGATTTTATCCAACAGAAACCCATCAATATGAAGAACTTAAGAATGCTTTAGAAAAACTCCGACTTAATGATTCATCCTTTTTCTTTGAACCAGAAACATCAGCTGCTTTAGGTTTTGGCTTTAGATGTGGTTTTTTGGGACTACTGCATATGGAGATAATTAAGGAGAGACTTGAAAGAGAATTTAATTTATCTTTAATAAGTACTGCCCCTACAGTTCGTTACAAAATCATAGAAAAAAATGGAGAAGCATACTTAATAGAAAATCCAAGCAAAATGCCAAAGGTTTTTGAAGCGATTGAAGAACCCTATATGAAAGTCTCCATAATTGTTCCTGAAAACTTTGTAGGAGATATTTTGAAACTCTGTCAGGAAAGAAGAGGGATTCAGAGAGAGTTTTCCTATATAACAAAGGATAGAATACTGCTTGTCTATGAAATGCCTTTAAATGAAATACTCTGGGATTTCTATGATAAACTAAAATCTCTTTCAAAGGGATATGCATCTATGGATTATGATCTTTTAGGTTACAGACCAAGTGATCTTGTAAAACTTGATATTCTTATTAACGGTGAAAAAGTCGATGCTTTATCAGTAATTGTTCATAAAGAAAAAGCCTACTACAGAGGACGAGCAATTGTACAAAAACTTAGGGAAGTCATTCCAAGACAGCTTTTTGAGGTAGTTATTCAGGCTGCTATTGGTGGCAAGATAATTGCTCGAGAAAGCATTGCACCACTAAGAAAAAATGTCCTTGCAAAATGTTATGGAGGCGATGTAACAAGAAAGAAAAAACTGCTTGAAAAACAAAAGGAAGGAAAAAAAAGAATGAAACAAATTGGTAAAGTTGAAATACCACAGGAAGCATTTCTTTCAGTACTCAAGGTTGAATAGGGAGGCAAAAATTGACAAGTAAAAAAATTTTAGATTACATAAAAAGCATTGGAATAGCAATTCTAATTGCACTTTTTATCAGAGCCTATATAATTCAAGCCTTTAAAATCCCTTCTGGTTCGATGATTCCAACATTATTGATAGGAGACCATCTTCTTGTAACAAAGTTTATTTATGGAGTAAATCCTCCGCTGATGGAGAAGAAAATTCTTGTTTTTGATAAGCCTAAAAGGGGAGACATAATAGTTTTTAAATATCCTGAAGACCCTGATAAGGATTTTATAAAACGAGTTGTTGCTGTAGAAGGAGATATTGTTGAAGGAATAGACAAAAAAATTTATGTTAACGGAGTTGAACTTAAAGAACCCTATGCCAGATATTCTGATTCATTTATACATCCAAGAGAACTTGATCCGAGAGACAATTTTGGTCCAATAGAGGTGCCAAAGGGGAAACTCTTTGTCATGGGTGACAACAGAGACCAAAGTTATGATAGCAGATTCTGGGGATTTGTTGACCTTAAAAATGTAAAAGGTAAAGCTTTAATTATATATTGGTCATGGGATAGTGAAAATCATAAGCCAAGATTTGAAAGAATTGGTAAAATTATAAAATAAAATGTTTACAGGAATAATAGTTGAACTTGGCAAAATAGCCGATATTCAAAAAATTGCTCGGGGTGCAAGATTACATGTATTTTCAAATAAAGTTATTAATGAAGCAAACCTCGGAGACAGTATATCCGTTAATGGAGTATGCCTTACAGTTTCTGAAATGGATAGAACAAAGAATATTTTATCCTTTGATGTTTCCTTTGAAACACTAAAAAAAACCACCCTTGGAGAATTAAAAAAGGGAGATTACGCAAATCTTGAACCTGCTTTAACTTTGAGTACGAGACTTGGCGGACATCTTGTCAGTGGACATGTGGAAGATACAGGGATAATAAGGAAAATAGAAAATATAGGAAATTATTTAAAAATAGAAATCGAAGCAAAAGATGAAAGTCTCAGATACTGTATTCCAAAAGGCTCTATTGCCATTGATGGAATTAGCCTCACGATAGTAGAACTTTATTCATCCTCTTTTACTGTAGTAATTATTCCCCATACAGCTAAAATGACCACAATAGGTTTTAAAAAAGTTGGAGATAAAGTAAATCTTGAAACAGATATCATAGCTAAGTATGTTGAAAAATTTGTAAATCAAGCAACTTTTATCAGGCAGGATCGCTTTATAACAAAATTAAAGGATTATGGATTTATTAAGGAGTAAAAAATGAAATTTATAGTATTAGCAGGAGGTTCAGGAACAAGGCTTTGGCCTCTTTCCAGAAAAAATTTTCCAAAACAGTTTTTAAAAATTCCTACTAAGGATAACAATGAGCCTGAGAGTTTTTTCCAGAAGACTCTTAGAAGACTTTCTTTATTCCCTGATGTAGAAATTTTCATTATAACTAATGAAAAATATAAATTTTATGTTTATGGACAAATAGAAGAAATAAAGAAAAAATTAAGAGAATCAATAAAAACAGAAGTAATTCTTGAACCTGCCCAGAGAAACACCGCTTCAGCAATAGCCCTTGCAGTAAAGTATGCACTTCAAAAGGGGGTTTCCTCTGATGAAGTTTTCTTTGTAAGTCCCTCTGACCATTTAATTGACTCGGCTGAAAAATTTATAAATTATGTTAATGAATCAGAAAAGATTGCCAAGGAAGGATTTATTGTTACCTTTGGAATAAAACCAACAAGACCAGAGACCGGCTTTGGCTATATTAAAGTTAAGAATCCTAATGGAGAAAACAAAAATTTTTATGAGATAGAACAGTTTGTAGAAAAACCAGATATAGAAACAGCAAAAAGATATATTGAAGATGGTCGCTATTACTGGAATTCAGGAATGTTTGCCTTTACTGCTCAGCAATTAATTGCAGAGTTTAAAGAATATATTTCTCCTTTGGCAGAAATATTTGAAAAGCCCTATGAGCAAGTTTTAAGAAATTTTAAAGATTTACCAGATATATCATTAGACTATGCAGTAATGGAAAAAACAAAGAGAGGTGTTTTACTTCCCCTTGAAATTTTCTGGTCTGATATTGGTTCCTGGGAAAGCCTATATGAAGTTTTACCAAAAGACAAAGATAACAATGCCAAAATAGCAGAAACAATAAATATATCGACAAAATCAACACTAATACTAGGTAACAAAAGATTAATTGCAACTTTAGGTGTTGAAGACCTAATAATAGTTGAGACAGATGATGCTTTACTTATTGCTAAAAAGGGTGAATGTCAGAAAGTAAAAGACATTGTAAATATATTATCGGAAAAATCCTATACTGAGGTAGAAGAACATACAACTGTATACAGACCATGGGGTAGTTTTACATTACTTGAAAGAGGCTTACGGTATAAAATCAAAAGAATAACAGTAAATCCCGGGGCATCCCTTTCTTTACAGATGCATCATCATAGATCTGAACACTGGGTAGTTGTAAAGGGAACAGCAAAGGTTTTAATCGGGCAGAATGAACGTTTTGTTCATGAAAATGAATCTGTTTATGTTCCCAAAAGCACTCTTCACAGACTTGAAAATCCGGGTAAGATTCCTCTTGAAATTATAGAAGTTCAGGTTGGAGAATACGTGGAAGAAGATGATATAAAGAGATTAGAGGACGTCTATGAAAGAACAGATATTTAGGGAATATGATATAAGAGGTATTTATGGAACAGAGCTTACCGATGAGAATGCTTATTTAATCGGTAAAGCTTTTATTTCTCTAATAAAAAAAGATACGGATAAAGAACCTAAAAAGCTCTCTATTGGAATGGATGCAAGACTGCACTCTGAAAAATTAAAAAGATCCCTCATAAAAGGCATTACAGAAAGCGGAGTTAATGTAATTGACTTAGGAATGTGTCCTACACCACTACAGTATTTCTCTCTTTTTAGGCTTCCTTTAGATGGCGGGATAATGATTACAGGAAGCCACAATCCACCAGAATATAATGGATTTAAATTAAGCATAGGAAAAGAAACGATTTTTGGAGAAAAAATCAAACTTTTAAGAAAAATTATTCTTGATAAGGATTTTATAACCAATGAAAAAAGGGGTACTGTGGAAACCTATGACATAATAGAAGACTATAAAAATTTCATGATAGATCAATTTTCTTCCTTTGAAGGAATAAAATTAGTTATTGATTCTGGCAATGGAGTAGCGGGACTTGTTGCTCCAGAGATTTTTAAAAAACTTGGTGCAGAAGTAATAGAACTTTTTAGTGAACCCGATGGAAGATTTCCCAATCATCATCCAGATCCGGTGGTTCTTGAAAATATTCAAATTTTAAGAGATACTGTTTTAAAAGAAAAAGCTCATATTGGTATAGGTTATGATGGTGATGCAGACAGACTTGGTGTAATTGATGAAAATGGTAATGTTGTATGGGGAGATCAGTTAATGATTATATTTGCAAGGGATGTTTTATCAAAAAATCCTCATGCAAAGATAATAGGTGAAGTAAAATGTTCCCAGATTATGTATGAAGAAATAAAAAATATGGGTGGTATACCCATTATGTGGAAGACAGGGCATTCATTAATAAAAAAGAAAATGAAGGAAGAGAATGCTCTACTTGCTGGAGAGATGAGTGGACACATATTTTTTAATGACCGATATTTTGGTTATGACGATGCAATATATGCTTCTTTAAGACTTGTTGATATTATGAAAAGAAACTGCAAACCCTATGGATTAAGCCAATTACTTAAAGGCATCAAAAGTTGTCACATTAGTCCCGAAATAAGAATAAATTGTCCCGATGACAAAAAATTTATTATTGTTGAAAAAATTAAAGAACATTTTAATAAATACGAATGTATAACAATTGATGGAGTAAGGATTAATTTCCCAAAGGGATGGGCATTACTCAGAGCCTCCAACACGCAGCCTGTTTTGGTTTTACGTTTTGAAGCAGAGACAGAAGAAGCCCTTAAAGAGATGCAATTCCTTGTTCATCAAAGACTTTTTGAAGTATTTCAATTTTATAAAATATTGTGATATACTTAAAAACTTTTAAATTAAGAGGTGCTTTATGAAACGATGTCTCTTTGTGGTTTTAATTTTTTTTCTTTTTGCACCAATTACAATTTATTCTCAGGAACTACCAAAGATAACAGATATTGAAATAAAGGGGATTAAAAGAATTGAACCCGCAGCAGTCAAAAATAAAATCTCCATTAAAATTGGTGAAGAAATATCTCAGGAGAAAATTTCAGAAGATATAAAATCAATCTATAAAATGGGTTATTTTGAAGACGTAAAGGTTGAAATAGAACCCTTTGAAGGTGGTGTAAAAGTAATCTATAAAGTTAAAGAAAAACCCACAATTGTAAAAATTAGTTTTGAAGGCAACAAGGAATATGATGAGGATAAGTTAAAGGAAGTAGTTACAATTGTACCTGGTGCAATTGCAGATGTAACACTAATCAATGATAATGCATTAAGATTAAAAGCCTTTTATGAAAGTGAGGGTTATTATTTCGCAAAAATTGTACCTGTATTGAATAAAAAAACAGAAGAAGAAGTTGAATTAACCTATGTCATTGAAGAAAACAATAGGGTAAAAATAAAAGATATTAAATTTGAGGGTAATAAGTCCCTTTCAAGCAGTAAAATTAAAAAGGTCATGGCAACCTCAGAAAGAAAGTTTTATTCCTTTATTACAGGTAGTGGGTTTTATAAAAAATATGAAATGCTTCAAGATTTCGAAAAAATTAAAGATTTATATCATAACAATGGATTCTTAAAGGTTTCAATTGGTGAACCAAAAATTGAATTTTCACAGGATAAAAAATGGATGACAATTATAATCCCAATATCAGAGGGACCTCAATTTAAAATTTCATCTTTAAAACTTGAAGGAATTAAGGACAAAAAGGAAGAAGCAGAAATAAGGGAACTTATAAAAGTTAAAGCTGGTGAAGTTTTTAGTAAAGGAAAAATGAAAAAAGACGTTGAGGCAATAGTTTCTTATTATTCTGATAGAGGTTATGCTCTTGCTTCTGTGATGCCCGATGTTATTCCTAATGAAGAAAAATTAACGGTAGATGTAATCTATAACATAAAACAGGGAGAAAAATTTACAATTGGAAGGGTAAACATTTCTGGAAATGTTAAAACAATTGACAAAGTTATAAGAAGAGAAATAAGAGTGGATGAAGGAGATGATTACTCTGCAAGTAATATCCGGAAAAGTAAAAGGAGACTGGAAGATCTTCAGTATTTTGAAACAGTTGATATAAATCAAAAACCCGATGCCGATAAAAAAACTGTTGACCTTGATGTTAATGTTAAAGAAAAACCAACAGGCTTTTTAACAATAGGTGGTGGTTACAGTTCTATAGACAATCTCATAGGAATGGTTGATGTAACACAGACAAATCTCTTTGGTAGAGGATATTCTTTAACTTTAAGAGGAGAGCTTGGTGGGAAAAGTTCTTACTATACAATAGCTTTTAGAGATCCCTGGTTTCTTGATAAACCTCTTCTTTTTGGTTTCAACCTTTACAGACAAAAAAGAGAGTATGTTAACTATACAAGGGATGCAAATGGAGTTTCAATTACCTTTGGTAAAAGATATGGTGAGGATTGGTCTACATCAATAACCTATGACATTGAAAAATCTAAAGTTTCAGATGTTGCTGCAGATGCTGATACAATAGTAAAAGATATGGAAGGAAATTTACTTACAAGTTCTATTACTTTTCAGATAGTTAATGATACCCGTGACAGTTACATTGATCCTTCAAAGGGAAGAAGACATTCACTGAGTTTTACTGTTGCTGGTTTAGGAGGAGATACAGGTTTTTGGAAAAGCTTACTTGATCTTGGATGGTATATCCCAATATTTGAAGAATCAACCTTACATTTAAGAGGACGAATCGGTATGTCAGATAAACTCTTTGGTAAAAAATATCCCCTTTACGAAAGATTTTACATCGGTGGACCTGATACAATTAGAGGATTAGGTTATGGTGAAGCAGGACCAAAGGACAGCAAAAATGACCCAATTGGTGCAAAAAGAGCTATAATAGCAAATATAGAGTATCTATTCCCAATTGTTGCAGAGATGAAATTAAAGGGATTAATATTTTTTGACTTAGGAAAAGGATATGATGAAACTGAAAAGTTTGGTTCAAATATTAAATATACAACTGGATTTGGTTTTAGATGGTTTTCACCACTTGGACCTTTAAAAATTGACTATGGAATAAATCTTAATAGAAAAGAAGGAGAATCAAAATCAAAGATTGAGTTTGGATTTGGTTCATTCTTCTAAAAAAAATAAGGAGGACTTAGAATGAGGAAGTTTATTACAGTTTTTTTAAGCTTAGCTTTTGTTTTAACCTTTGTTTCCTTTGTAAAGGCAGAGGTCAAAATTGGGGTAGTCGATCTTTACAGAGTTTTAAATGAATCTGAGGAAGGTAAAAAGGCTGTTTCAGAACTTCAAAGCTTGCTTGATTCAAGACAAAAAACCTTAGAAGAAAAACAGAAAAAAATTCAGGCTCTCATGGAAGAATATGAAAAAAAGAAATCTGTTTTAAGTGAAGAAGCAAGAAAATCAAAGGAAGAAGAAATTGAGCGTTTAGGTAGAGACCTTCAGAGAACAGCAGCAGACTATCAGGTAGAACTCCAAAAAAAACAAAATGAAATAACACAGAGTATGCTTAAAGAAATAAGACAGATTATTAATGAATTTGCTCAAAAAGAAGGATACAACTTAATCTTAGAAAAGGCAGAACAGTTTATCATTTACAATACTGCCAACATAGATGTAACAGACAAGATTATCTCCCTTTTTAATCAGAAAACATCAACTCAAAAAGGAAAGAAATGAAACTTCTTCAAATAGCTGAGATTTTCAACGCTGTAGTTATAGGAAATCCTCATATTGAAATCACAGGAGTAAAAGGACTTGAGGATGCTCAGGAAGGCGATATAAGCTATATTAAATCGACAAAAAATATTGAAATAGCTCAAAAATCAAAGGCATCGGCATTTATTGTAAAAGAAAAAATAGAAAACTTAGATAAAGCTCAACTTATCGTTGAAAATCCTCAATTAGTTTTTGCTAAACTTCTTGAAATATTTTATGTTAAACCCCATCCACATAAAGGAATCAGCGAAAATTCATTTATTTCAGAAACATCTAAAATTGGCAGTAATGTCACTGTTTATCCCTTTGTTTACATTGATGAAAATGTTACAATAGGGGACAATACCGTTATTTATCCTTTCACCTTTATTGGCAGGGATTGTTTCATAGGTTCTCACTGTGTAATTTATTCCAATGTAACAATCAGAGAAAGAGTAAAAATTGGAAGCAGAGTAGTCATTCATGCAGGTACGGTAATTGGCTCTGATGGATTTGGCTATATTTTTCATGAGGGAAAACATAACAAAATCCCACAGATTGGTGGTGTTGTTATTGAGGATGATGTTGAAATTGGTTCATCTGTGACAATTGACAGAGCAACAACTGGAAATACTGTAATAGGTGCTGGAACAAAAATAGATAATCTTGTTCAAATTGCCCACAATGTAAAAATTGGAAAACACTGCATAATCGTTGCACAGGTAGGAATTGCTGGAAGTTCAAAAATTGGTGATGGATGTATTCTTGCAGGACAGGTTGGAATATCTGACCATGTAGAGATTGAATCTGGAACAATTATTACAGCTCAATCAGGAGTTATGCCAGGTAAAGTTCAAAAAGGAGTTTTTTCAGGCTCCCCTATTATGGCTCATAGAGAATGGCTTAAAGCAAATGCCATATTTCAAAAACTTCCTGAAATGTATAAAAAATTAAAAGAAATGGAAGAAAAAATTAAAAAACTGGAGGGCAGAAATGATTGATATCAAGGAAATAATGAACATTCTACCACACCGATATCCCTTTCTTTTAGTTGACAGAATCTTAGAAATACAAAATAATGAAAAGGCAGTTGGTATAAAAAATGTCACCATTAATGAACCCTTTTTTCAGGGACATTTCCCTGGTAATCCTGTAATGCCCGGAGTATTAATAGTTGAAGCAATGGCTCAAGTAGCTGGTGTTCTTGCCTTTAAATCGGGAGTAGAAGGCACAGGTGTTTTATTTATGAGTATTGAAAAAGTAAAATTTCGTAAACCAATAATACCAGGGGATCAAATCAGATTTGAAGTAAATGTTTTACATAGAAGAGGCGATGTATGGAAATTTGCAGGATTGGCAAAAGTTGATGATAAAGTAGTAACAGAAGCAGAATTTACAGCTATGGTAACAAAATAAACAGGGAGATAGTATGTCCAAGAATATTCATAAAACAGCAATAATAAGTCCTAAAGCAGAGTTAGCAGGCAATGTCTATATAGGTCCCTATTGTATAATTGGAGACAATGTTAAAATTGGTAAAGGTACACAGCTGATAAGTAATGTCCACATAGAATGTAACACTGAAGTAGGAGAAAACTGCCAGATTTATCCCTTTACTACAATCGGATTTCCACCACAGGATTTGAAATATAAAGGAGAGCCAACAGGCGTAAAAATTGGCAATAACAATGTTATTAGAGAATATGTAACCATACACAGGGCTTCTGTTTCAGGAGATGGATGGACAACAATAGGAGATAATAATTTTATAATGGCTTATGTTCATATAGCCCATGACTGTAGAATTGGAAACTCTGTAATATTGGCAAATCTTGCTACGTTAGCGGGACATGTTATAGTTGAAGATTATGTTTTTATTGGAGGTATGGTAGCCATCCATCAATTTACAAGAATAGGAGCCTATGCAATGGTGGGAGGCTTTAGCGGAGTAGGGCAGGATATACCACCCTTTACAATGGCATCAGGTGCAAGAGCAAAGCTTTATGGACTTAACACAGTAGGCTTAAAAAGAAGAGGTTTTAGTGAAGAAACAATAAATATTTTAAAGAAAGCTTATAAAATTCTATTTAGAGATAAATTATCATTAAAAGAAGCTATAGAAAAAATAAACCAGGAAATTCCAGATATCCCCGAAATCCGGCATCTCATTGAATTTATAGAGGCAAACAAAAGAGGTATATGCAGATAGGATTAATTGCTGGCGCTGGTGAACTACCTTCAATCATTGCCAGGAAATTAAAGGAAAAGGACTATTCTTTAACAATTGTTGCATTAGAAGGGCTGGCAGATGAAAACTTAATTAAATATGCTGATATCTATGAAAAAATGAACATTGGTAAGGTCGGGAAAATCATATCTTTTCTAAAGAAAAATAATGTAAATGAACTTATACTTGCAGGGAAAGTGCCTAAAAAAATTATCTATGAAACTGAAAGAATAAAACCTGACATGAAAGCTTTAAAAATGCTATTTTCAGCAAAAATGAGAGGAGATAATGAACTTTTACAAATCGTTGAAAATGAACTTTTAAAGGAAGGAATAAAGCTTGTTGAATTGACTAAATACTGTCCGGAATTGTTAACTCCAGAGGGAGTTTTAACTAAAAAAAAGCCTTCAAAAAAAGAGATGGAAGACATCTTATACGGTTTCAACATTGCAAAAAAAATTGGAGAGCTTGACATTGGTCAAACAGTGGTAGTAAAGGACAAATCTGTAGTTGCTGTTGAGGCATTGGAAGGAACAGATGAAACAATACTTAGAGCAGGTAAATATATAGAAGATACTGTTGTTGTAAAGGTAAGCAAACCCCAGCAAAATTTAAAACTTGACCCTCCTGCCGTTGGATTGCAGACAATAATAAACATGAAGACTGCTAAAGCAAGAGTTTTAGCTTTAGAAGCAAAAAGATCTATTATAATACAAAGGCAGGATGTAGTAAACATGGCTAATGAATTTGATATCATAATAATAGGGTGTTAAGGAAAATTGAACATTTTTAGTTCCATAAATGAAGGGTTAAAAACAGTTCATAAAAACTACCAGATATTGTTTATTCATTTTGCCTTTTTATTTGTAGCTTTTTTTAGTCTTTTTTTCATATTAAGCATTCCCTTAGGTGTTCTATTTGTAATTTTTGGAATTGATTTGACTGATATTCTAAAAGGAAGTTTCATTGAAATTATAATTTCATCAATAAATCTTTTAAAAAAATTCTTGATAATTTCCGTTGTTTTTCTCCTTAGTTTGGTAATCTACATTATATTTGTTATTAGTTTATGGATTTATATTTTTTCAGGGACCTTAGGAATAGTTTATCAATATCTTGAAAGAGGTATAATTTTTAATTTGAAAGATTTTCACCATTATGGTAAAAAATTTTTCTGGAAAATCGGAGCTTATTCAATCTTTTCTGCTCTTTTATTTTTTATTTTCACCTTTATAATTGGGTTGATTAGTGATTTAAGCAGTTCATTTATTGAACTACTTAGACAATACAGCCATTCAGTCTACATATTTTTTAGTGTTTTCTTCTATTTAACAATACTAATTTCAGCCATAATATCATTCATTATCTGGATATCCTTTACATTTATAGGTTATTATGGAATTGTAGCTAAAAATTTTACAGCCCTTAAAGCAATCAAAGAAACGAGGAAATATATATTACTTAATCCGAACAGTTTTCTTAGAGCCTTTTTATTATTCACCATTTATGTATTAACAGGAGGAATAATTCTATCAATAGGATCTATGTTAACAATAATTCCTACAGTAGGTACTTTATTAGCTGCAGTATATCAATTTGTAACTCAATTTGCCCATATTTATATTACTATGGTTATATTTACTGCATACTTTGCCTATTATCTGAGAACTGTAGATTTTTCCCAAGAAGCCACTCAGAGTTCTGATTCTTATCAAGAAGTTTCTCAGCCAGAGCAAGTTCCTCCTGAAGAAGTTCATCCTCAAAAATCTCAAAACCAAAGTACATAAAACTTTCTTTTACATGATCAATGAATTTATAAATATCAAAATTTTCATAAAGTTCCTTTAATCCATAAATTCCCTTCAGATTGTTATCTTCAATATTAAATACCTCTTTAATAAGTTCTCTATTTACTGTCAGAGGAATTGTTCCTTGTTGTAAAAATCCATTGATCCATCTTTTCTGTGCTGATCCTACAATTTTAAATTCTTTATAACAAATCTCACCAAAAGAAGAACGAGCAAAACACAAAGCACTTCTATTAGTAATTCTTTTTTCCTTACGAATCTCTACATTTAATCCAGATAGAATAAATGCATACCCTAATATTTGACTTATAATTTCATAACTTTTAAACAGGCTTCCTTTAAAAATTCCCTCTTTTTTTGAAGAAAAACTGTATGTTAAATCGTTAAAATGAAGAATTCCTTTACCACCAGTGGGTCTTCTTATGATGGGAATATTTTTTTTGCTGCAAAAATCAATATTAATATCATTAATGCTCTGAAATTCTCCAATGGAAATTGATGGGCTTTCCCATCCATAAAATCTAAAAGTAGGAGGAACTTTATCTTTTCTTACTAATAAACTAACTGCCTCATCAATTGCCATATTAAGGAAGCCATTACAGATTTTAAAATTGATAAATCTGATTAACATTAAAAATTATTTGTTTTCCTCTAAAATTATTTTGTGGTTAAGCAGTGACATCTCCTTTATTTTTCCTTTGAAAACTTTTTGTTCTCCAAAAATACTGCGCAAATAGATTTCATCTCCCTCTGGTTTCAATATATCAACTGCTTCCAAATATATTTCTTCCTTGCCGTCTTTAATTATGTAAGCATTGGCTTCACACATTTAACTCCTCCTTTAAATGAAGGATTAATTTTTCCACAAGATGTGGAAGAGGTTCTTTTACTACACCTATTATATCAATATTTTCCTGCGTTACTGGTAAAAGAATTTTTTTAGCCGAAGAATTACATACTGCTTCTGCCATTTTTGCAGTTAATTCTCCCATCATAGCATTTGAGACAATTATGCTTAAAGGACCTATTATTACATCTACTATTGTACAGTTCCATAATATGGCATTTTCTCCTGATGCTCCTTTATTTGCTTTAGCTTTCATCATATTAGCAGTCGCAGCAGCATTTGTTCCTAATGCCAAAATTTCTATTTTGTCACCAAAGGCTTCTTTTAGGGACTTAATTATATAACTTCCAATACCTCCACCCTGACCATCTATAACAGCAATTTTCAACATTTTTAAATAATAAATTCATTCTCAAAAAATAGTCAACATTTAAACCGTTTCCTAAAATTGCCAATTTTTTCTGTCCCTTTTTTCTATCATACTGAGGCGAAGCCGAAGGGTACCCTCCTTTTTTTGTCATTCCGAGGGGGTCAATCTCCTGAGGCGTCGTCCTGAGGTGTAAACCGAAGGAACTCATTCCGATTATAGAAAAAAAGAGGTTTGAGATTCTTCACTCCGCTATTGCTTCGTTCAGAATGACAGAGGAGGGGATTCTTACCCTTCGCTTCACTCAGGGTCAGAATGACACTTTATTTGTCACTCTGAGTGCTTCACAGTCCCCCTGAGGCTTTTTATTTGTACCCCTGAGGCGTAAGCCGAAGGGTCTCCTCCATCTTTTGTCATCTTTTTTAATAAATTCTGTTATAATTAAATATGCCAACACAAATAGAAAAAGATTTAGAGAAACAAATGGAGCAGTATTCTATAGTTACTTTTGCAGATATATTACGAGCTCTTAAAAGCCATCCTGATTGGCTTGAAGAATTGAGGAAAATTATTTTAACGACAGAACTTCTTGAACTTCCAAAAAAATTTGATGAACTTTTGAAAAGAGTTGAAAAAATTGAAAGTGATGTAGAAATCCTAAAACAAGATGTAGCTGTATTAAAACAAGATGTAGCTGTATTAAAACAGGATGTAGCTGTATTAAAACAGGATGTAGCTGTATTAAAACAGGATGTAGCTGTATTAAAACAGGATGTAGCTGTATTAAAACAAGATGTAGCTGTATTAAAACAGGATGTAGCTGTATTAAAACAAGATGTAGCTGTATTAAAACAAGATGTAGCTGTATTAAAACAAGATGTAGCTGTATTAAAACAAGATGTAGAGATTTTAAAGAAAGATATGGCTTATCTGAAAGGAGAATTCGGTAGATTTAAAGGAAAAGATTTTGAAAGAACAATCAAAGATAAACATTATGCTTACTTCGGAAAACTTTTACGAAAAACCAAACTTGTTCAATTTGAAGAAATACTGCAAATCATTGATGATGCAGAAGAAAAAGGTCTAATTAAAGAAGAGCAAAGGGATAGTCTATTAAATCTTGACATTATCGTAAAGGGACAGATTAAGTCAACACAAAAGCCTGTTGTTCTTGCAGTAGAGATTTCTTATAGCTTATATGAAGATGACATTGAAAGAGCAATTGAAAGAGCACAAATATTGGCTCAAATTCTCCATGAAGAAGTAATTCCTACTGTTGTAACTGCTGAAGTAAGAGAGGATGTAGAAAAATTAGCTGATAATAAGGGAATTTTTCTTATAAAAGTTGATTATTAAATCAATTACATAAAAGCTCCATTATATTCCTCATATCTTGAGGCAAGGCTGATTCAAACTTCATATCTTCTCCTGTTACAGGATGTTTAAACTCAATTCTCCATGCATGAAGCATCTGTCTTGGAACAGATATTTTTTTATTTTCCTTCTCAATATGTGTTTTTCTTCCATAGGTTCTATCACCTAAAAGAGGATGACCAATTGCTGAAAAGTGAACCCTTATCTGATGGGTTCTTCCAGTAATTATTTTGACCTTTACAAGAGTGTAATTTTTAAAATTTTCAAGCACCTGCCATTTTGTAATAGCTTCTTTAGCCCTCTTTGCATTTGTTGACATCTTTTTTCTGTTATTTTCTGCTCTTCCAATTGGAAGAGTTATTGTACCACTTCCTTTTAACTCGCCATAAACGATTGCTAAATATTCCTTCTTTACCTGTCTTTTTTTGAACATTTCAACCAATCCATAATAGGCTCTGTCATCAATGGCAATAACAATCACTCCTGAAGTATCCTTGTCAAGTCTGTGAACAACTCCAGGTCTAAGGGGTGCCCCAATAGTTGCAAGTTTCTTAAAATGATAGGCTAAGGCATTAAGAAGAGTGCCCTCTTTATGCCCAATACAAGGATAAACGACCATACCAGCAGGCTTTGATACCAAAACCAGATAATTATCCGTGTAAAGCACTTCTATGGGAATGTTTTGGGGAATTAATTTCTCTGTTTCCCCATTTATTTTTAAAGAATCTTCAAAAATCTCAACAAAATCGTCAGCCTTTAACTTGTAACTTTTCTGCTTTAATGAATTATTTACTTTAACATCTCCCCTTTCTATTAACTCTTGAGCCTTTGCTCTGCTTATGTTCAGCTTTTCAGAGACAATTAAATCAAGTCTTTTACCCTCATTAAAACTGTCAATACTAAAATTTACACTCATAATCCCAATTTTTCCCTTAAAAACTTACCTGTGTATGATGATGGATTCATTGCAACTTCTTCAGGAGTTCCCTCTGCAACAAGGTATCCTCCTTGGGTACCACCTTCAGGACCAAGATCTATCACGTAGTCTGCACATTTTATAATGTCAAGGTCGTGTTCAATAACTATAACTGTGTTTCCATTTTCAACAATTCTTTGAAGAATACTAAGAAGTCTCTCTATGTCAACCATATGAAGTCCTGTTGTAGGTTCATCAAGGATATAAAGAGTTTTTCCAGTTGCCTTTTTACTTAGTTCTTTAGTTAGTTTAACTCTCTGTGCCTCACCACCTGAAAGAGTTGTTGCAGGCTGCCCAAGTTTTATATATCCAAGCCCTATATCCTGCATTAATTGCAATTTATGTTTTAGCCTTGGAACTGCTGAAAAAAACTCCAAAGTCTCTGAAACTGTCATTTCAAGGATATCACTTATACTTTTGCCTTTGTAACTGACCTGAAGGGTTTCATCGTTGTATCTTTTTCCTTTACAACTATCACATATTACATAGACATCGGGTAAAAGGTGCATTTTTATTCTCTTCATTCCATCGCCCTGACAAGATTCACAGCGACCTCCTGAAAGATTAAAGCTGAATCTTGATTTTGTATATCCCCTAATTCTTGCCTCTGGAAGCATTGCAAATAATTCTCTTATCTCTTTCATAACCTGTGTGTAAGTAGCAGGAGTTGACCGAGAAGTCCTTCCAAGTGGAGACTGATCAATGCAGACAACTTTATCTATCTGTTCAATACCCTCAATTGCTCTGAATTTTCCTGCAACTATATCAGAGCCATAAAGTTCCCTCATTAATGCTTTGTATAGAATTTCAAAAATCAGAGTACTCTTACCAGAGCCTGCTACTCCAGTAACGCAAAGAAATACTCCAAGAGGAATTTTTACATCTATATTTTTTAAATTAAATGCTTCTGCACCGTATATTTTAATAAATCCCTTTGGTTTTCTTCTTTCCTTAGGTATTTCAATCCCCTTGTTTTTTGATAAATACTTACCAGTGATTGATGATGGATTTAGAAGTAATTTTTCAGGTTTGTCTATAGTGACTAAATAGCCACCCTTCTGTCCACCTCCTGGTCCTAACTCTACGACTAAATCAGCATTTTTAATAGTTGACTCATCATGTTCTACAATTATGAGAGTGTTTTTTTTCTCTTTAAGTTCTTTTAAACTATCTATTAATTTACTAAAATCCTTTGGATGAAGCCCTATACTTGGTTCATCTAAAACATATAAAACACCACTTAAGTGGGAGCCAAGCTGTGTTGCAAGTCTTATTCTCTGAGCTTCTCCGCCAGAAAGACTAAAAGAGGGTCTATTAAGACTTAAATAAGAAATTCCAATCTTTTTTAAAAACTCAAGCCTTAAAATTATCTCATTTATGATTCTATCGGAGACATTTTTTTCATAGGAACTAAGAGGAAGCTCTCTAAGAAAAGTTTCAAGTTCATCAAGGGTAACATTTGAAAGCTCTGCAATATTTTTCCCATTTATCCTTACAGCAAGGGCTTCCTGTCTCAATCGATTACCATTGCAGAGAGAACAGGTCTTCAGATTAATCTCATCAATTTCCTCTTCTTCTGATTCAATATTTTCAAACCCCAGTCCTTTACATTTAGGACAGGCTCCGTATTTACTGTTAAAGGAAAAAAGTTTTGGTTCAATATTGGGAAGATTTATCCCGCAGTTAGGACATGAAAGAAGAGAGCTAAAAATTAAATCTCTATTTTCTTCAACAATATTCACTAAAATTGTATTGGAGTATTTAAGAGCCGACTCCAAAGCCCTTCTAATCTGTTTTTTGTAATGTTCCTTTACGATAATTCTGTCAACAACAAGCTCTATTGTATGTCTGATATTTTTTTTTAGCGATATATCCTGTGTTAAATCAACAATTTTACCATCTATTCTTGCCCTTATAAATCCCTCTGCCCGTGCCTTTTCAATTTCTGTCCTATGTTCTCCTTTTCTTTCTATTACAATAGGAGATAGCACCTGAATTTTTGTTCCTGCAGGTAAACTCAAAAGGGTCTCAGTCATTTTATTTATATCCTGTGAATGTAAAAGTCTTTTACACTTAGGACAAAAAGGTTTACCTATTTTAGCAAATAGCAATCTCAAATAATCATAAATCTCAGTAATAGTTCCCACTGTTGAGCGAGGACTTTTTGAAATGGTTTTTTGGTTAACAGAAATAGCAGGAGAAAGCCCTTCTATATAATCAATATCAGGTTTTTGAATTTGTTCAAATATTGTTCTTGACTCAATTGGCAAACTCTGAAGATATCTTCTATGGGCTTCTGCAAAAATTGTATCTATTGCCAAAGAAGACTTTCCTGAACCAGAGGGTCCTGTTATGACAATAAGTTTATCTCTTGGAAGAGATAGATCAAGATTTTTCAGATTGTGCTGTCTTGCCCCTTTGATTACAATGTAATTTTGAGACATCCTTAGTCTTTTTTGTACTCCTTTAATTCTGCAACAACTCTACCTACAGAGACCTTTGTTTCAACTCTTAATGGAATTTTTCTTTCATCATTACTTAACCATATAAAAATATCGCCCTTTCTTTTAAATAATCCCTCTGTTGTAAGTTCAGGCTTGACAACCAATGCTTTCACTTCTTTATTAAGTGAAGTTTCTATAACCTCTTCCTTTATAGGCTTTACTTCAACTGTAGCGAATTTGTCACTGTCAAAGATATCGATTAAAACAGGTTTATTTAATTCAATTGATAAACTGCGAAGATAGAAAAAACCAGATAAAACATCCATGAAAACCTTTTCAACACCCTTATGAATGGAAACTTTATTTTTAATGTGATTTATAAATGTGATTTCCTTAGAATCATAGTTAAAATGGATTTCCTTGTCACCTCTATGTTTTCCTTCAATCTGCAAAAATCTAAAATGTTTTGGCTTTCCATGTTCAATTGTACTTTCTGCCTTATCATTTACATAGTAGAAATTTGAAATAAATGGTGCCGAGTGAACCTCTGAGATAATTTTTACTTCCTCGTCATTTCCTTTTACATTAATCAATGCATAACCTGCATAAATTCCCATCCAGTATATGTCAAATCTCATCCTTTCATTAATGAACTTTCTAAAATTGTTATGAAGAACAGGGACTTCTTCTGTTTTCTTCTTTTCAGATATTTTGCTCACACTGTCAAATTCATTTTTTGCCAAAGGTTCTTCTTTTGTTTCCCTTTGAATTTCTTCATTGGCAATGTTTTCACTTATACTTTCATTGTTTTGCTGAATTTTTTCATTAAGCTTAGGTTTAGTTATTATTTTTTTTTCTTTTTGAAGTATGAAAGTTTCTATAAAATCAAAGTAAGGTAGGCTAAGATGAATCTTACCAAAGCCAAGTAATACTGCAAAGTGGAAAAATAGAGAAATAAATAAAGCTATTGCAATCCATTTAAATTTCATATTCTTAAATTTTTCTTTCAAGGATAGCTTTAAAACATGGATGATTTCTTATTGGATCGTATGTTTTAGAATTTTTCAGATAATTCCAGTTGTTGTATCCCTTACTGATTGCTTTTATGAGCCATTCACAGGCTTCCTCTGGTATTCCTTTTGCTGCGTAAAGCTCAGCCATACTGTTTAATGCATAAATATTATTTGGGTTTAACTCAACAGATTTTTTAATATCCCTTTCAGCTTCTTCAATTTTACCCATTAACAAGAAAGTAAAACCTCTGTTATTGTAGGGCATACCATTGTTAGGTTTAAGTTCTATGGCTTTGTTGTAGTCAGAAATGGCAAGTTCATACAATCCCAAAACAGAATAAACAATGCCTCTGTTGTTGTAAGCAAGGAAGTAATCGGGTTTAAGCTCAATAGCCTTTGTGTAATCAGCGATAGCTAAATGATATAGTTTTTTTCTGTAATAGGCATTACCTCTTTCTTTGTAAGCTTGATAATTTTGTGGCTCTGCTTCAATAATTTTTGTATATTTAGCAATTGCAATATCGTGTTTGTTTCTTTTGATTATTTTAAGCTTACTATTAATTTTCTGCTGTGGCATAATTAAATTTTATTTATTTTTGTATACTTTTATCAACTTTTTTTCTATCTTCTCGATATTTTCCCCCTTCTTCTCTATCCCCCTTCCTTTATATTGAGCTTCTTTCCCCAGCCATTCTGCACTTCTTTTTCCATCATTATGCGCCTCTTTTCCCATCATGCTGAGCTTTTTTATTCTGTCATTCTGAGGGAGCGTAAGCGACCGAAGAATCCCTTCTTTTTTCTGAGCGAAGCGAAGGGGAAGAATCCCTTCTTTTTTCTGAGCGAAGCGAAGGGGAAGAATCCCTTCTTTTTATGGAGACCCTTCGGCTTACGCCTCAGGGTGACAAAGGAGAAAAAAAGGGTGACAAAGGAGAAAAAAGGGTGACAAAGGAGAAAAAAGGGTGACAATGTTGGGGGTCATTCTAAGCCTCTTACTC